>ENA-OWON01000077-OWON01000077.1-gut-metagenome-genome-assembly--contig:-NODE-77-length-74073-cov-5.330180_pt1 | contig 74073 bp, 62 predicted proteins | sample MGYA00248257_ERZ651798 | MGnify/ENA primary metagenome ERZ651798 (study PRJEB26908, sample SAMEA4031708) | gut metagenome | biome: gut; feature: normal infant; material: stool | place: China | collected 2015 ... | reverse complement strand
GCCTCCGCCAGCGGGTTCAGATCGCTCTTGATGCCAAAGTCACTGCGCAGGCGGCTGCCGCCCCACAGGTAATCCTTGCAGCAGGGAGTCAATTTGAGAATATTCATATGAATCTCCTTTATCTTAAAATTGGACAACTAAATATAATTTCTGTCGTGAGCGATCCGCTTCCGACAGGAAAAAAGGACATCCACATTACCCACGGATGTCCTTTTATTATTTGACGCTGTTTTGTCTGTCACACCACTGGTTACGACTCCATCTGATTCACACCTGATCGTAGCTGCTGGGCAATGCACGCAGGGAGATCGTGCGGTCAAAGGTGCTGTATGCGGTCAGGTAGGCGGTAAAGCAACCTTCCATCCGGCCCATGCTGCCCTCTTTTCCGGCGGTGTAGTTATGCTCGGCAAAGCAGGGGCCGACAGAAATACCGTTCACGCCCTTGGATGCGACCAGTGTTCCGTCCTTGACGACGATGCCGCCGTCATTGCCCTCGAGCATGAAATGCTCGTTCTCGACGCGGCAGCCCGAGTTGAAGGCCAGCTCCACCCGCAGCGGAGCGCGGTCAATCCCGGAGTTGACGATGTGGATGTCCAGGCCGTTTTCGACCTCGTTCACCTGCACGTCAAACACCATGTCGGGCCCGTAGAGCTTTTCGCGGTGGGCGTTGTCCATCTGCCACCAATCGCTGGTGGCGGGCTTTTCGGCAAAGGGCAGGTAATACCAGCCTGTCATGGTCTGGTGCAGGGCATAGCCGCCGTCCTTGGGAGCCAAGGTTGCGGGGACAAAGTTGCGGTGCTCACAGAAGCTTGCGCCGATGCGCACGGTCAGCGTGAAGTCGCCGTGCTGGAAGAACAAAAAGCTCGGGCTGTTGTTCAAGATCGTGTAGGACCAGCTTCCGCGGCGGCAGCGCACAATGCCCGACCCTTCGTAATATTTGTGGTAGTTCGTCGGGGTTGCGCTGCCCTCGTGCTCCAGTGCGGCCAGTTCGGGCAGCAGCATCAGGTTGATGAGGCAGTCAAAGCTGCGCAGGGCGTGGCGCTCCACCATCTGCATAATGGCGTTGGCGGCGTCCAGCAGTTCGGGCTTGCGGCAGGTATAGCCCATGTAGAGGTATTCAAGATAATACTCCCGCGGGTAGATCTTTTTGCCCATGTCCCAGCGGGTGGAGTTGTTGGTAAAAATGCTGTCGTCGGGGTCGATGTAGGTCAGCATCATTTCCAGGTTGCGCAGCACCGGCGCATAGTAGCTCTCGTCACCGGTGGCCACGGCCAGCATGATCATGGCATCGTTGTTGATGCGGTTGTAGTTGCCGGCCGAACGCTCGGCGTACTCGCCGTCCTCGTTGCAGTCGTTGCCTTCTTTCAGGATGGCCTCGGCGGCGGTGCGGCATTCGGGCTTATCAAACAGCTTGGCGCAGAGCATCAGCACCGACGCGATGGCCCAGCGGTGGTTTGGGGTGTGGAAACCGCAGTGGCACAGGGCATCGGCTGCATCGCGGATGATGGCCTCATACTTAGGCTTCAGCTCTGCGGCAGCGGCCTTGGCTTCGGGCGCGGCGGGCAGTGCGCCGTCCACGACCTTGCACAGGTAGACATAGGCGGGCAGCAGCCGCTTGGTGCAGAAAGCCGTGTCCGGGCCGGAAAAGAAGTTGCAGTTGATGAGGTCAAAGTAGCCGCCGGGCCGCTGGGAGCGGCGCACAAAAGCCAGCGCCAGTGCCAGGCGGCGGCCCAGCTCTGCGTCCAGATAATAGCGGCTCTCGGGGTTCAGGTAGCAGGCCGTCATTGTCGTGGCGCGGTAGATGGCCGTTTTCGGCTCGGCCAGGCTGTCCGCCTTGGGGAAACCGCCGCAGAAGGGGCTGTTCTCGTCCAAAATCTGGATATCGAGATAGCGCTGCACGCGGCTTTCGCTGTCGTGCAGGATACGTTCATAGTGTTTGCGCATAGGTCTGCTCTCCTTATTTGCCTTTGCCCAGCAGGGCCGCGCCGATGATGCCCGCGTCGCCGAACAGCTTGGCCGACATGATGCGGGGCTGCTTGGGGCAGCTGCGGCCATAGCCGTGTGCGGCATTGAACGCCCGGATCGGCTCGACCAGTACGTCGCTGCGGCGGCTGATGCCACCGCCCAGACAGAGCACCTCGGGCTGGAAGATGTTGATGATGCTCGTCACGCCGACGCAGAGGTAGTGTACATAGGTGTTGACCACCTGCACGGCGGTCTCGTCGCCCGCGTCGTAGGCAGCCAGGATGACCTTGCCGTTGACGTTGGCTTCCTCGTTTTCCGCCAGCGCCCAAAGCTTGCTCTCCTTATGGGCGGCCATGGCCTCCCGCGCCTGACAGATGAGCGCCGTGACGCTGCCGTACTGCTCAAAGCAGCCGCGCATGCCGCAGTTGCACTCTTTCCCGTGCATATCAATCACAAAGTGGCCCAGTTCAGCCGCTGCGCCGTTGCAGCCGGTCAGCAGCTTGCCGTTCAGCACTACGCCGCCGCCGACACCGGTGCCCAGCGTGACCATGACCATGCTGCTGCTCCCTTTGCCTGCACCCGCGCAGTACTCGCCCCAGGCGGCAACGTTGGCGTCGTTATCCACATAGACGGGCAGGCCGGTGCGCTCGTGGATCATCTGGCCCAGCGGGACGTTGTCAAATTCCAGATTGTTGGCATACAGCACGGTGCCGGTGTCCACATCGACGCTGCCGGGCGCACCGATGCCCACCCAGGCGGCATCACTCAGAGCCAGACCCAGGGCAATCGCCATGCGGCGGCAGAGCAGCGCGATACGGTCTGCGATGTCCGACGCCGGGCAGGGCAGCCCGGTCTTGATGCTGTCGGTCAGCAGCAGTTTCCCGTCCAGGTCAGCAATGCCGCCTGCGATGTTGGTGCCGCCCAGATCGATCCCGATACAATAACGCATAATCTACCTCGCTTTTTTCACTTTATTTCAATTTCTGCGTCGGCTTGCAGAATTTCGTAAACAGCATAAACACGATGAAAAATGTCAGCACGGACAGCGGGAGGACCCGGATGCTGACGGCATAGCCCGCCATATCCACCAGCTTGCCGAAGCCGACGTTGAACAGGATATCCGCCAGCGACGCGATACTTAAAATCGTGCCCGCCGCGCCGGAGACCTGCTGCGCCGGGAAATAGAGCCGGATGCTCATGACCAGCGTGGGGTACAAAATGGAGAAGGACAAGCCGCTGATGGCCCAGACGGGCATAGTCACCGCGCCGCCCAGCGAGCCGATCAGATACAGCACACAGGACACGCCGCCGAAAGCCGCCAGGCTTTTGAGGGCCCCCAGCTTATCCACCAGCGGGGACAGGCAGAGACGCCCGATCATCATACCGCCAAAGAACACCGAAAGATACTTAGCCGCCGAGGCCTGGGGCAGGCCCAGACCGTCTACGCCGTAGGCGACCATCCAGTTCATGACGCCGTGCTCGGCGATAAAGTAGAACCCGAACACCAGCACATAGGGCACGATGATACGCCAGTCATAGCCGCCCTTTTGTGCCGGGGTATCCGCCGGGTCGGCGGCTTCCTCCGGCACATTGCAGAAGAGCAGCAGCACAAAGGCCACCGCGCCCAGGATCAGCAGCACCAGATTTGTGTGCTGCCAGAAGGCAAAGCCGTCGGCGTGGCTGCCCAAAATATACTGGCTGCCGCTGGTACCGATTTCCTGTGTGAAGAACAGGAAGTTGACGAAGAACCCCGGCGCTGTGGCAAACAGCAGCGGCGTGATGAGGTTCATCGTGGTATTCAATAAGGTGGAAGAACCCAGCGCCAGCGCCATGCCGATGAGCAGCACCGTGTAATTGCTGGTAAAGGCAAACAGCGCCAGGGCGGCCATCCAAATCAGAATCAGCATCTGCAGCACGCGCTTTTTGGAAAAGCGTGTGCTCAGGTTGCCGCCCACCAGCAAAAACACCAGGTTGCCGATGTAGCTTGCCGTGACGATCAGCCCCAGCTGGGTCGTCGTCAGGGAGAAATGCTCTTGGAAGATCGTGGAAAAAATTCCGCGCAGGCTGTCATTGCTGCCAAGCCCCACCATGAGCACCACAAAGGCAAAGAAGGTAAGGCGGCTGCTCCATTTTTTTGTCATCAGACCTGGGCCTCAGCTTCCATCAGGAACAAAATTGCCATGGCCTGGCCGTAGGGCATCGGGTGCAGGGGGATCTGCTTGTAGAAGTCCTTGCTCTCGCGGCCCATCGGGGTGCCGTAGGACACCTGCTGCACAACGCCCTTTTCATCGATGCAGTCCAACACAGGCTGCAAGGCGCGCATGGCATTGGCACGGTAGCTTTCGGGCACGATGCCCTGCTCGACGGCTTTCAGGATGCCGAAGCCGAAGCCGCTGGTGGCGCTGGCCTCCAGGTAGGAGGTCGGGTCGTCGATCAGGGTGTGCCACATACCGCCCTCGTCCTGGTACTTGGCCAGGCTCTCGATCTGGCGCAGCAGCGCGTTCTCAAGGATGCGGCGGTCGGGGTTGCCCACGGGGACGATTTCCAGCAGCAGGGGGATGGCAGTCGTCACCCAGCTGTTGCCGCGGCCCCAGAAAGCCTCGGCAAAGTTATGGCAGCCATCAAAGCAGAAACCATGATACCACAGACCGGTCTTTTTGTCAGCCAGATATTTGGTGTGGACAAGGTACTGGTAGACAGCCTCGTCAATGTAGTCCTGGCGGCCCAGGATGCGGCCGATATTGGCCAGCGGCAGCACAGCCATGAACAGCGTATCGTCCCACAGCTCGCCATCGTTGACGCGATCCGATGTGACATGCTGGAAGCCTCCCTCGCCCGCGCGGGCCAGGCCGTGCATGGCCCACTCGGCCCACTCTTTGCAGATATCGCCGTACTTTTCATTCTTGGTGTACTCGTACAGATAGCTCAGGGCAAAAATGGGGGCCATCGTGTTGATGTTCTTGCTGGGCAGGCCCTCGGCAATGCGGGCGTCGTAGTACTCGGTCAGCACATCCAGGCAGCGCTGGTCGTGCTTTTTCTCAAACAGCTTCCACAGGCCGTACAGGCCCACGCCCTGGGTCCACTCCCACAGCATATAGCGGGCCAGGTTGCCCTGATCCATGTTGGATTTTGCCATGTTCTCCAGGAAGGTCTCGTCCCTTTCATACAGGACAGATTTGAAGCTCTCAATGCAAAGCTCCAGTTTGTTTTCAATATCAGCTTTCTGCATGGTGGTTTTCTCCTTTTTTATTATAATAGGTAGACATAACGTTCGAACTTGCCTAAAGTATAGCATAGGAACAAAGGCAAAAACCACTCTGATTTTGTCTTTGTCGTTGAAATACATTGCACTTTTTGCGAGTGCGAGTATAATAGAGACAGGAACATTTTTGACGGAGGCTGCCTATGTATCTGGACGACGCATTGCTGTACAATCAGGGGTACATGATTTCGATCAACGACCTGGATTCGCCGCTGTTTTACCTGTTCGACTACGATTCGCGGTCGTTCAAGATCAACATGAGTTTCCAGCATTTCCACCAGTTTCACGAGATACACATTCTGTTAAGCGGCCGTGCATCGCATATCATCGAGGGCGACTATTACACCCTGCAGCCCTATGATATCGTATTGCTGCGCCCTTCCCTGCTGCACAAGACCGAGTATCCGGCGGGCGGCGATTGCCGACGGCTGATTGTAAACTTCCGCGTGCCGGATGATTCCCCTGCGCTGCACGAAATGCTGCAAAGCTGTTTACAGCCTTTCGGGGCCGAGGTGCCCATCTACCGCTTTACCGGCGAGACACGGGCTCAGGCATTCTCTCACCTGAACGCGATCTTCACGCTGGGGAAGCAGCCGATGACCCCGCTGACGCAGCAGTTCATCCACTGCCATTTCCTGCAATTTCTGGCCACCGTGGCCCAGCACGCGGGCGAGAGCAGCTACAAGTCGCAGGAGCTCAGCGATTCCATCACCCAGAAGGTCTACGCCGTGACCAGCTACATCCACCGCCACTACGCCAGCGAGCTTTCGCTGGAATTTCTGGCGGAGAAATTCTTCATCAGTCCGTACTATTTGTCGCACCAGTTCCGCCGGGTGACAGGGTTCTCGCTCATCAACTACATCCAGATCACCCGGGTGCGCAACGCCCAGCAGCTGTTGCTGTACACCGACATGAAAATTGCCGATATCACGACGAGCTGCGGCTTTACGAGTTTTTCCCAGTTCAACCGGGTGTTCAACAAGTTCTGCCATACCTCGCCGTCCCAGTTCCGCGTCAACGGCATCGTCGCCCCCATCACCGCCATTCCCTTCGAGAAGGAGCCCTCCCCGGGGAGCGCGAAGGTGTAACATTTTCTGGTGCCGCCCCTTCTCGGGGCAGGCACCTCTTTTATTTTTCCTGCATCGTCAATTTGCCGTAATTGTCAAAACCACTGTACTGCATCGGGGCGTCGTTTACATACAGCGTCTCGCCCCACTGGCAGCGCAGTTCGCCGTAGACGGGGTCCACAAAGCGGTAGCGGCGGCCCTCGGCATCGGCGTCCAGCGCAGCCCCGCGCATGGCGGCCTTGAAATCCTCAAACACCGCAAACTCGTCGGCCTGCGCGGCACGCACCAGCCAGATGCAGCGACGGCCCTCGGCGATGCACTCGCGGTCCTTGTTGGAGCCGAAGTCCTGCATCCGCACCCCATTGCTGCAATACACCGCCGCATAGGCACTGCCCAGCTGCACAAAGGCCCACTTGCCTTCGACCTCGCAGCGGTCAAACTCCATCGACGGCAGGTACAGGTGGGAGAAATCGACCGGGTGTTCGGGGGCGATATCATAGATCAGACCCGCGAACGCCTTGTACTGGTTGACCTTGGGCAGGGTGCCATTGCCCGCCCAGTAGGACGGCCGCGCCGCGCCGAAGAGCACCCGCTCACCGGGGTGGGTGACCCACAGCTGCGCCACGGCGTTGAAGGTCAGCTGGAAGGGGTTCTCCTGATGGCCCGGCTCGCCGGGGTGGAAGTCGTTGGCGCTGGTCATCATGTAGTCGGCGGTCTTGTAGGTGTACAGATCCACATAGCCGTCATTGCCCTGGGTCGTCTGGCAGATCATTTCCTTGCCCCGGGGGATGCTGAACCACTGGGCAAACTCCTTCGGCGGCTCGTAATCAGACAGGCAGTAGGAGGTGATACCCTTGCCCGCGTGGCCCGGCACGCCGTACCCATAGCCGATCCAGCTCAGGCCGGAGGGGCAGTTGGACCAGTTGCCGAACTGCTCCTTGATGTAGGTGCGGCCCGATGACGAGGCGAAGATGCCCTGCTGGCTGTGGACGGCCAGCAGGTAGTAGGCAAAATCCATGCCCTCGCGGCCCAGCTCCCGCATGGCGGGGTCCTGGGCAAAGGCATACAGGCTGCCGAAGCCCAGCGTGTCAATGGGCAGGTAGGGGCTGGAATTCCACTCGGTAAAGCCCTCTTTGCGGAAGGTGACGAACCAGTCGTAGAGCATATTCTTGGCCTTGGCCTGCATCTGGCGGCCGGTCAGCCCGCTGTTGGTGAAGACCTCATCGGGGAACAGCTCGCCCGCCAGCAGCTGGCAGGTGTGGAACATCAGGGCGTGGTTCTCGCTCCAGAACCACATGGCGTCGTTGCCCGGCTCATCGATCCAATAGCGGAAACCCAGCAGACAGTCGGTCAGCTCGTTCTCGGTCTTTTCGGGCAAAATACCGCTGCCGCGTTTGCCGAAGGTACGTAGGATGTAGGGGTAGTAGACAAGGTAAAAATCGCTGCAGTCGAAGCGGCGGCGGATGTAGTCGGACTGCACGGCCAGCAGCTTTTCTGCCTCGGCGGTGTCGCCGCCGGTGGCTAAGATCGCCAGTGCGCGGTTCGTGTTCTGCTCGCCCCAGCGGGCCAGCAGCTCCAGCGCCTGGCGCTTGCGCTCGGCCACGGTGGGCAGGGCGCGGGGCAGCACGCTCTCGGTGTGAATTTCCACACTGATGTGTCGGGTCAGCCGGATGCCCTCGACCTCGGTCGTGACCTGCAGCAGCAAAAATGCCAGCGGGAAGGTCTTGCAGTCGCCCAGGCTGATTTGGCTCGCGTGGGGGAGGGTGTCAGCCTCGCGGCGGAAGAGCACGCCGCCCTTGACATTTTCCTCGGTACCGCCGACAAAGGCCAGGTGGTAGCTCTCGGCGATATCCGCGCCGTCGTAGTCCAGCAGCACCGGGCCGGCGGTAAAGTGGTTGCGGTGGAACGCCAGGCTGCGCATCAGGTGCTCGGCCTCGGCCAGGCGGGCCGCGTCGGCCTCCCCCACCGGGATGACCTGTTCGGGCGCGGTGCCCTCGCCCTTCCAGCACAGGCGCAGAATGATCGTAGCATCGCGCTCGGCGTAGTTGTCAAAGAACACAAGAAGCTTGTTGCGGCCCTTTTGCAGCGGCAGGGTCAGCGGCGTGGGGACAGGCTCGTTGTGGTGGTAGGGGGTCACTTCGGTCAGCTTTTCGCCGTTCAGCCAGAGGGCCGCGCCGCCGCAGGTGATAAGGTCAAAGGGCACACTGTCCGCCTCGGCGGCGTCCAACTCGGTGTAAGCCCATGCGCTCAGGCAGGCAGGGGTCTCACAGTCCCAGGCGTAGGTCACGCCGATATCGTCAAACGGCCAGTAGACGGTAAAAGGGGTAACGTTATCCGCGCCTCCCACCAGCCCGCCGGGGCGGATGTCCAGCTGCGCGGGCCAGGCAGTGGCCTTGGCGCGGCGCTCGGCCTTGAACTGTTCCTCGCCGGGTTTATCCTTGGGGGCGGTGTTCAGTTTTTCGTTTTCGGCACCGTGCAGGGCCGTGGGCTTGGTGATGACCGGCGTTTCGGTCACGCCGCTGACCAGCCAGCGGTCCACATACCCGTGAAACAAGGGAAAATGCAATTCGTTTGCCATACTTCGGCTTCTCCTTTATTAAAAAAAGGTTTATTAAAAAACAACAGACGCCCGCCCGGTTTGGGCGGGGCGTCTGTTCGCCCTGGGGAATCACTTCCCCTGTTGATTCGGTTGATTAGTGTGCCCAGCCGGCCTTGTCAGCCAGTGCGGTAGCAAACTCGGTCAGAGCGTCAGACGGAGTCAGGTCGCCGTTGACAGCCTGCTTCAGAGCGTCACGGTACTCGTTGTCGTAGTAGTTGCGCCACTCGGAGCTTTCGTCGATGGCGAATGCATCGGTGGTCTGGCCGACCTCAGCCTGCAGGACCTTGTAGTCGGCAGCCTGATCGGGATCAGCAGGCTCATAGGTGACGGATTTCAGAGAGGACAGGCCCTTATCAAGTGCCAGATAATCGGCAAAGTTCTTGTCGGTGTAGAACCACTTCAGGAACTCAAGAGCCAGATCTTTGTTCTTTGCGTTGGTGGGAACGGCCAGACCGGCACCGCCCAGAATAGCGGAACCGCCTGCAGAGCCGACAGGAGAGGGCATGACGCCGAACTTGAAGCTGGTGATATCCTGCACGAAGGGGTTATAGTTCCAGGAGCCGGAGAAGTAGATGCCCACGTCGCCGTTCTTGAAGTAGTCGCCCGGGTTGTCGCTGGAGCCACCGGCCCAGATGGCCTTGGGCATGACGCCGCTGTTGTTGGCATCGACAAAGGACTGCAGGGTGTCAACGTTCTGCTGGCTGTCTGCAACGACCTTGAAGGAGTCGCCGTCCTTCTCGACCAGAGAACCGCCGTTCATGTACATCAGGTTGTCATAACGGGCACGGGAGGCATCCATGGCCATGCCGTACTTGACAGCGCCGGAGTCCTGCAGCTTCTTGGCAGCCTCATAGACCTCGTCCATGGTCCAGCGGTCGTCCACCGTCGGGCACTCGAGGCCGGCAGCCTCAAAAGCGTCCTTGTTGTAGAATACGTTGGTGATGGTGAACTGCTGGGGCAGAACAGACAGCTTATCCGTCAGGTAGTTCTGGCTGATGATCTGCAGGGCCTGCGGCTCAAAGATGGAGGTGTCAATGTACTGGCCCAGATCCTCGAACTCATCGGGGTACAGACGGGCCAGACGGGTGGTGGACAGCAGATCCGGCAGGTCGTTGTTCTTGGCCATCAGGGGGAACTTGGTCAGCTGGTCATCGTAGGGGATGACCATAATGTCAACGGTGTTGCCGGTCTCGTCGGCCCACTTGTTCAGGGTGGTAGCGAATGCATCGCCCTCGCCGGGCTCCTCAGACAGCATGACCTTCAGGGTCTGGCCGCCGGCAGAAGCGGCGCCGGAAGCTGCGGTGTCCGTTGTTGCAGCGGAGCTGGCCGTAGATGCAGCGGGAGAACCGCCGCAGGCTGCCAGAGAAGCCGCCATCGCGGCTGCCAGAGCCAGGGAAAGTGCTTTTTTCATGTTGGTTTTACCTCCTGTAAAGTAGAAATAAAAATAGGGTATATCCACCGGGCCCTCACCCGGTTTGCTCCGTTCCGGGGCTTGGGAACTGGGCTTTCAGTTCCCTTGGTGTATCCATAGTGTACCATTGCGGCGGGTGGATTCTCTACGCCTATCTTGCTGATTTGCATTGCGGCATATTGCATTTTTTGCGCCTCGATTTTTCAATCTGGCAAATTGCATCAAGAAAAGCGGCTGAAATTGTGCACTTTTCACACATCGTTTGTTCTAATGATGCCAAGTTGCGCTTATTTTGCGCCGGCGCTTATTTTTTCAGTGAAAGAAATGCAATGTTTCTGTAACCAAATTTTAATAAAAAGCAGTCGTTTTCCCCCATAAACAATAAATGCGCACCGTTCGCCCCCTACCGCGCAAAAACTGCATTGTCTGCACAGTTTTAAGATGTTATACTGTGCCTGAACAGGGGTTGCCTGGGTGCGGGCGAACAATGTTCGCCCCTACAATACCGTTACCCGCCTTGCTGCCTCGTAGGGCGGCCCGTCCCCTGGCCGCCGCTTCCCTTACCACACACTCAATCTTATAGAAAAAGAAGGAGCCGCCATGCAAAACACTGAACTTCGCCGCCGGGCGCGCCCGGTGCTGGACGCCCTGCGCACTTTGGCGCTGCAGGGGCGCACCCCGGTTTTGGGGCTGCGCAAAAAATCCTGCCCCTACCACAGCTGGGACACCGTGCAGGAGGACCCGGCCACAGCCCCCGGCTGGACGCCCTTTGCCCCCGGCGATGCCATCGGCGGCGTGGAGGCCCACTACTGCTTCCGGGGCGGCATCACCGCGCCCGCGGGCTGCGCCGGGCGTCACCTTGTCTGCCTGGTCTCCACCGGCGCAACCGATATCTGGAACAACAACAACCCCCAGTTCCTCGCCTACTTAAATGGTGCGCTGCTCTGCGGGCTGGATGTCAACCATACCGAGTTTGACCTGACCTCCGCCGCTGCCGAGGGCCAGACCTGGCAGTTGGGACTGTATACCTACTGCAACACCCCGGCTCAGGACGTCTTTTTAAAAGTCGAGACTGCCGTGCGGGACGATGAGATTACCGGCCTGTACTACGACCTGAAAGCCCCTTACGAGGTGCTTGTCCAGCTGGACGAGGGCGACACCAACGCCATCGGAATCGGGCGGTATCTGGAAAAAGCGCTGGATATGCTCGACCTGCGCGACCCGTACAGCGTCGCGTTCTACGCCAGCGTCGCCGCCGCCCGCCGCTATATGAAAGAGGAATTTTACGAGAGCTTCTGCCAGCGGCAACCGGTCACGGTGGACTGTGTCGGCCACACCCACATCGACGTGGCCTGGCTCTGGACGCTTGACCAGACGCGGGAAAAGGCCATCCGCAGCTTTGCCACCGTCAACTACCTGATGGACCGCTACCCAGAGTACAAGTTCCTGTCCAGCCAGCCGCAGCTCTACGATTTTGTGCGCAAAGACTGCCCCGCGCTGTTTGAGAAGATCCGCTCCCGCGTCGCCGACGGCCACTGGGAACCGGAGGGCGGTATGTGGCTGGAATCCGACTGCAACATGGCCAGCGGCGAGAGTTTGATCCGCCAATTCCTGCACGGGCAGGAATTTTTCGGCCGGGAATTCGGCAAACAAGGGCACATCCTGTGGCTGCCGGATGCCTTCGGTTTCAGCGGTGCGCTGCCCCAAATTATGGCCCAGTGCGGCATGGACTGGTTCATGACTACCAAGATGGCCTGGAACGATACCAACTGTATGCCCCACGATCTGACCCGCTGGCGCGGCATCGACGGCACCGAGGTACTGGCCTACTTTATCTCCACCAAGGACTATGACAAGCGCCCCGACCGCAACCCGAAACCGAGCTTCAACACGACCTACAACGGCCTACTGAACCCCAGGCAGGTCATGGGCTGCTGGCAGCGCTTTCAGGACAAGGAGCTGACCCAGGATGTGCTGCAATGCTATGGCTACGGCGACGGCGGCGGCGGTGTGACCGCTGAAATGCTGGAGATCAACCGCCGCATGGAGAAGGGCATCCCCGGTGCGCCCCAGACCCGCCTGACCCATGCGGCCCCCTACTTTGACAAATTGAAGCAGCACCTTGACGAAACGCAGGCCGACCTGCCCTGCTGGCACGGCGAGATGTACTTTGAGTACCACCGCGGCGTGTTCACCAGCCAGGGCCGCAACAAGCGGGCCAACCGCGCCGCCGAGTTTGCCAACCTGACTGCAGAGACCGCCGCCGCCCTGGCCGAAAGCCTGCGCACCGGCTATGCCTACCCCGCTGCCGCGCTGCACCGCAACTGGGAGCTGACCCTGCTGAACCAGTTCCACGATATTTTACCCGGTTCGGCCCTGGGCGAGGTATACGAAGTCTCGCAGCAGCAGTACGGCGAAATCCTCACATCCGATGCCAGAATCACTGATGACGCGCTGCACACCGTCACAGCCCTCGTCAAGACCGACCGCCCCGGCGTGGTCGTGTTCAACCAACTGGGCTTTGCCCGGGACACCGTCGTCCGCGTCGCCTGCGGGGCGGCGGGTATCACCGACGGCGGACACCCGCTGCCCTGCCATGCCGAAAACGGCGTGCTGACCTTTGTCGCCCAAAACCTGCCCGCCAAGGGCTGGCGGTTCTACCCCTTTGCCGACGCGGAACCCGAAGTTCCCTGCGCCGAAGTGGCCAAAAATGACGGCGGGTACATCATCGACACGCCGCTCTATCACATCGTGTTCAACGGCTGCGGCGAGATCACCGCCCTGCTGGACAAGGAGGCTGACCGCGAGTTGATCCCCGCCGGGCAGTGTGCCAACGAGCTGCAGCTGTTTGAGGACCGCCCCGATGAGTACGACGCCTGGAACCTGGAAAAATACTATCGCCGCCACCGCTTTGCGCTGGACGGCGCGGCCCGCCTGACCGTGGCCGAGAACAGCCCGGTCTGCTGCCGCCTGCATCTGGAACGCGCCATTTCCCAGTCGCAGTTCGTGCAGGATATCACCCTCTACCCCCACAGCCGCCGCATCGACTTTGCCACCCACATCGACTGGCACGAGCAGCATGTGCTGCTGAAAGCCGCGTTCCCGGTGGATATCTGCGCTGACCGCGCCCAGTATGATATCCAGTTCGGCAGCATTGCCCGGGACACTCACACCAACACCAGCTGGGACGAGGCCCGCTTCGAGGTCTGCGCCCACAAATGGGCCGACCTGTCCGAGCCTGGCTACGGTGCGGCGCTGCTGAATGACGGCCGCTACGGCTATGATGTCCACGACGGCGTGCTGCGGCTCTCGCTGCTGCGGGCCGCCACCTACCCGGACCTCCACGCCGATCAAGGGGCCCACGACTTTACCTATGCGCTGCTGCCCCACCTGGGCGACTGGCGGCAGGGCGGAGTCATCCCCGCCGGGTACGACCTGAACGCCCCGGCGCTACCACTGGCCGTGGCTGCCCAGCCCGCGGGCACACTGCCCGCCGCGTACAGCCAGTTCCGCGTAGACTCGCCCAATGTCGTGTTGGAGACCGTGAAGAAAGCCGAGGATGGCTCCGGCCTGATTTTGCGCCTGTATGAGAGCTGGGGCACCCGCACCCGCGCGGCGCTGGCCCTGCCGGATTATGCCGCTGCCGTGCGCTGCACACCGATGGAACAGCCCTTGCCCGGAGAAGAAGCCGTTCAGCACAGCCTGCCGCTGACGCTGCATCCCTTTGAAATTTGCACAATCCATGTACAATTTGCGCAGTGACATTCACTGTGGATGCACGATTTTACGGTTTGCACAATTTCGCCGCATTGCATTTGTACGTTTTCGCCAAGACGACGGTCAGATTTTGCGCCGCCTGCCAAAATCGCGCAAAAAATGCAATGCATTTTGGGGTAAGCAAGCAAAAAAACGGTGGTATTTGCGTCTTTTGCAATGCTATACTAAGCACATCAAAGAGACCGGGCGGTAGAATCCCGGCCAAAGAGAATAAAGGAGGAATGAATATGAAGAAGAAATCGTCGCTGAAGCACACCGGCGCATTCTGGGCGTTCTGTGCGCCCTGCTGCATTTTGTTCGGTGTCTTTTTCCTTGTGCCGCTTGTGCTCAGCATCGCTTTTTCCTTCACCAACTATGACGGTTGGAAAACCATTGACTTTGTGGGTCTGACAAACTACATTACATTGTTTAAAGACTCCAAGTTCTATCTGTCCCTGGGTCGGACGCTGCTGTACACGGTCTGCACGCTGCCGTTCCGCGTCATCATCCCGCTACTGGTGGCGGTGCTGCTATGCTCCAATCGCGTTGCTGCCAAGAGCCTGACCCGCACGATGGTCTATATCCCCGTTTTGATGAGTGCGCTGGTCGTTGGTATCACCATCAACTGGATGTTCAGCCAAGAGTACGGCCTCGTGAACTTTATCATCCGTTCGCTGGGCGGCACCGCGCTGGAATGGTCGCTGAACCCGCGTCTTGCCACCTTTGTCATCGCGTTCGCATCGGTTTGGGCGTCCATCGGCTTCAACATGATCCTCTACATCGGCGGTATCAACAGCATTTCCAATGATCTGTATGAGGCTGCTACCATCGACGGTGCCAGCGGTGTGCAGGCCTTCTTCCGCATCACAGTTCCGATGCTGGCCCCCACGACATTCATGGTCGTTCTGCTGTCCACCGTCAACCTGCTCAAAGAGTACGCCCTGGTCCAAGGTATCACGCAGGGCGGCCCCGGCCTGAGCACCACCTTTATCATCCAGTACATCTTCGACAAGGGCTTCAACCAGATGCAGTATGGTTATGCTTCGGCTATTTCCACCGTTGTCATGATCATCTTTGCCCTGATTGCCTTTGCCCAGTTCAAGGTCAATAACGGAGGTGAAACCTGATGAAAGACAAGCACGTCAGCATTCCAATGACGATCCTTTCTCTGGCAATCGGCATCATCGTGATTTTCCCCATTATCTGGCTGGTGCTCAGCTCCTTTAAGCCGTCCGGCGAGCTGTTCACCTACCCGCTGCATATGTTCCCCTCCGCCCCGACGACGGAGCATTACAAGTCCGTTCTGGACGGCGGCTTCATAGGCTATGTGAAGAACAGCCTGTTCCTGGCTGTGGTTGGCACCCTCATCACACTGCTCATCAGTGCCATGTGCGGCTATGCGCTGGCTATCTACCGCTTTGAGATCAAGTACGTCAACCTCGTGTTCGGCGTGTTCCTGCTGGGCACCCTGATTCCCGGCGAGACGCTGACCGTCCCCCAGTTCAGCGTAATCAGCGCCATGGGCCTGTACAACAACATCTGGGGCGTCATCCTGCCTGTTGTCACCACTACGACCGGTATCTTCATGTACCGCCAGCACTATATGTCGTTGCCGCTGTCCCTGGTCGAGGCCGCGCGTATCGACGGTGCCAGCGAGTGGAAAATCTTCTCCAACATCATGCTGCCCCTGGGCTCCAATGTCACCATCACGCTGACGATTTTCAGCTTCATGTGGCGCTGGAACGACTACATCCTGCCGCTGCTGGTTTTGTCTGACCAGAAGAAGTACACGATCCAGATTGCCATCAAGAACTTCATCGGCAACACCGGCGTGGACTGGAGCTCGATCCTGGCGGCATCGGTTCTGTCCATCCTGCCCATCGTCATCCTCTTCGTTATCCTGCAGAAATACATTGTCGGCGGTGTCTCCGCCGGCGGCGTCAAGGGCTAATCTTCAAGCTGCTTGTCAACAGATGCCCTCCGGCTAACCGGAGGGCATTTTTTCAAGGAGGTCTTTCTATGAAATACGGTTGCCGCGCCCACGATTACGGCTGCTTTACTGCACAGGAACTCGCCAAAGTTTTAGCTAACAACGGTTACAACGCAGCGCAGTTGGCCATGCCCAAGGCTATACAGGGCATTAAGAGTCTTGTTGATGTCACCCCGGAGCAGCTTGAAGATGTCCGCAGCGCATTTGCTGCCGCCAACATTGAAATCACAGTGCTGAGTTGCTATCAGGATCTCAGCAACCCCAATGCAGAGGTGCGCAGAAGCGCTGTATCCAGTGTGTTTTCAGCCCTGAAATGCCAAGTCACACTCGGCGCTGGGCAGGTTGGCAGTGAGAGCGCCTGCCGTGATCTTTCCCCTGAGGAAAAGGCGGCTACCCTACCGCTGCTGACCGACAGCATCCTGCGTATTGTTGAGCAGGCTGCGCAAATCGGTGGTTGCTTTGCACTGGAGCCTGTCTATACCCACACGCTGGGCACGCTAGAAGCGTTGCAAAAGCTGAAGGAAACTGTGGCAGATCCCCAGCATTTCCATATCATTTTTGATCCAGTCAATGTACTGACGGCTGATACTGCCGCGCATCAGGCCGAATTTTGGCCCGGCTGGTGCGAGGTCATAGGCAAAGATTTGGCCTGCATCCACATGAAAGATGCCCTATTTGTTCCCAACGCCCCGCGTATCCCTACCCCGCTTGGCGATGGGCAGATGGACTATACCATTTTGCGAGACTGGCTGCATCGAGAGCACCCTGATGCTGCCTTGCTACGCGACGAGGTGATTTTCTCCGCCGCACAACGGGATTTGAACTTTATCCGTGCCATGTGAATGCCATTTGCCCTTTTGTTCTTATCCATCGAGTGCAAAGTTACCGCAACGCCAGACACATCTCTCAAACAAAAAGAGCCCTGACTGTCGGCAATGTCACCTAGTTAAATAGGCAATCCCTCTACACCAACACAGAAATTGGTATAGAGGGATTTTTTCTTCTAAATACTTGACAATAAGCCCAAACTGTACGGCCTCTTTGCTTACTTCGGTAAGCAAAGAGGCCCTTGTAGTTAGAAAGTGTCCACTGTGACACCTAACTGCAAGTAGTGAAATGTATGACCGTAGAAAATAATAAGCAATCGTTTCTTGCCTTCTTCTCTTCCTTCGGCCTTGACGCCCTGACTAAGGTTGCACATAATAAGCACCTCTTTGCAGAAAACAATTGCCTGCGCAGTGCCTTCCTGCATCACAAAATCCAATTCATCATTTATGCATCCAATGCTTGAGCCAATATTCGTAAACCCCTACATATTCTCGGTAAGCGCCGGTTTCGTTAGGCTTGCAAAACACATCCCGCATGTTTTTCAAAAGTGTTTTTGACCATTTACCTTGAACTTTCTCCCCCTTCAGTACTTTAAGTAGATTCTGATAGGCCGTCGCCCGATTTTCCTTTAAATAGGTCGATTCTCCATTCAAATTTAGCTTTTCAGAAAGCTGATGACTTAGCACCTTATCTGTCGAATAAATTTCACCATTTGGTCGATAACGGATGGTTTCCATCTGAGCCTCATTGAGTGGATTAAGTTGCATGATTTGCTGCTCTTCACTTAACGCCCCACGGTAAGCATCGCAGGTTTTCCTTGCGTTATCTTTTTTGTCTCGTCCTCCGGAGCATACTCCGATGAAGTTGGAAAAATTTGTCGCTTCTTCATCTGTTAACTGGTTTTGTGGAACTATATGCTCTATATTTATATATTGCTCTTTATTCTCCGAATCAAGGCAAACTCTGCGCATGCAGTACGCACATATATACCCTTGATCCACTGCAAGCTGTTTCCGTGAGCCATCTTTTGGCATGTCTTTGTAAGTGATTTTTAGCGGAGGGGATGCCCTGCGGCAGTCCCTTTTATACTTTTGCAAATCCTCTGGCTCAGTTCCAGACTTTTTTATGTATCTCATTCTGGCCACTCCATCTGTTCAATTTCCAGACTACTTCTAGCCTTATAAACCTCTGGATCATCGTAACCAAGAATATTTTCTAGTTGAGATAGAATTTTCCTTGCCTTTGGATAATCTTCAGCATCAAGAACCTGCGAAAATTTATCGAACAGTTCTTTAATTTCCGCAGGACGATCCCCTACAAGCAGAATACTCCGAAGAACTGTATTTACATCTTTCCCATATGCTGATTCAATCTGCGAAGCACTACCTTCATGCTTTAGTAAAATCAAATTAGCTTCTTTGTACGATGTGATAACTTCAGGCGAGTGCGTTGATACAATAAATTGAATATCCGGGAAAACCGACGTCAAATCTTTCAAAATTCGCTTTTGCCACCCCGGATGCAAGTGCAATTCCACTTCATCAATTATTATAACACCCGGCGTTTCAAGGATTGCATCTCCAAGTTGCGGATTTAAAACCGCCATTCTGTGCGCAATATCTGCCACCATGCTTAGAACTGAGCGATAGCCATCACTCATCTCGTACATGGGATGAAGTTCGCGTTCACCAGAACGATTCGTATATTCGACAACAATCGTCCTATAGCGCTGACGATATTCAACCTTTACCCTCTGTGTTTCATCATGATCAATCAAATCCGCAAAGCACCGTTCCAATGCTTGCTGAACCGCAGTCATCTGCGGGATAGGCCCTTCTTGGCTAACGAGCAATGTGGTCTCGCTGAACCATTCTAGGAGCTGTTTGTCCGTTGCCTGCTCAGCAATGCAATCTTGATAGCCTTCAAAACGAGACTTCAGCTTTTGCTTTCCTTTTTTCTTTGCTTGCTTTTGTGCCCACAATCGACCTGTACCATAATAAGCAATAAGCGGAAGGACATCTTCTGAATATTCGTTTGATGCGCCTTTTTGCAAGGAAGAAGCAATATTTCGCAAATCGGATGCCCCACCATAAGTCGTATTAGACTTAGGACCGCTCAAAGAGCGCGACCATTTGCAGGCGACCCCATTAACGACACCCTCACAGGAAACTTCGACTGGATAGACTGCCACCTGTTGATATACTTTATTAACTTCATGTGCTACATGCCGGACATCATCCGCTTTAATGCTACGCGGAGAAGCATAGTCAATTCCAAGAAAGAAAGCGCTAGCAGCAGTTAATGCACCCATAAGCAGAGAACTTTTGCCGCTTCCGTTATTGCCAATTACAATATTCATTTTAGAATTCAGCGGAATATCTACACTCTCAAAGTTCCGGAAGTTTTTCAAGGTCAACTGGTCAATATGCATAAGCCATTTCCTTCCCAGCGATAACATAATACAAGATGTAAGTTTTTGTGTATTAGTTTTAGTATAGCATATATTGCCCTACGTTTCAATCGTAACAGGAAATGATTTGTCAAAAAACACCTCATAGCACACTCCTTTGTTTTCTTTCACACATACCCTTACGATGAGTTGGTTTTTTACACATCTTTCTACAATTTATGCTATAATGTTTTCCTGTCAGTTACGAAAAGCAAGTTTGAAAGCGTGACAAATGAGGTTGAAAGGAATGATTGTATATGTTCAAATATCCTTTGGCAGTAACGATTGATACAAACATATTTGACGCGGCAAAATTTGACCTGTGTGATACCAGTCCGCTCAAAACACTCGAAAACTATGTTCAAAATGGGAAAATCAAGGTTGTTTTAAGTGACATTGTTGTACAGGAGTCAAAAAGACATATTGCAGATCAGGTCAAAAAAATATGTGGGATTATGCGAAAAGCAAGAGCTGACGCTTTGGCGGGTTCTACTGAACATCTCATAAGTTCTATTGGACTGGGTGAGATATTAAGAATCGTAACAAACAAAGATGCTCTCATATCAAAAAGTGAGGAAATGTTTGATGATTTTCTCCGAACGATCAATGCTGAGATTCTTAGTGCAGATCTAATAGATGTAGGTTTGATTCTCGGTGATTATTTTGGGACTAAGCCACCCTTTGAAAACGGCGAAAAGAAAAAAAGTGAGTTTCCAGACGCATTTATCGCTCAACAGATTAGAAAGCGTTTTGGCGAGACGGAAAAAGTTGTAATTGTTAGTAACGATAAAGGTTTTATAAGGGCTTGTAGAGAAAGTGAAAATCACCTTTTCTTCAACTCCTTAGGCGAGTTATATAACGCAATAAGTAAAGAAGATGCAGCTTATGATGAAACAATGGCTATCATCAAGGAACTACAATTACGCATAAGCGTTGCTGTGAACGAGTATATCAAAGACAACGAAAATATAGATGTGCATGGTCTTTCATACGACAAAGACGGAATAGAATCAGGGTACGATTACAATGAAGTTTATCTGCATGGTATTTCAGATGTAACATTTTCTATCCGCTCCGTAGATGAAATTTCCGACAACATTTCTATTGTCACGCTCTCATGTAAAGCAGATATTTCCGCTGATTGCTATTATGAGGATTATGCCAATGCTCCTTGGGATCCCGAAGAAAAAGAATATGCATTTGTTGATACAATAAAAATGCGCGAGGTACATAAAGCACGGTTTTGGTGCAGAATCGAGATTGACCGAGCCGAAAAGACGTTCAAAGTGTTTCCGTTTACAGTTATTTTGGGTAGCGATTCAAGGCGCAACAGATATGAGGTTGAAGAGCATCCCGTCGAAGATGATGAAGAAGAAATTCGTGATATGGACAGAGAAGCACTTGGATTCCGGGCGCTCGGAAGCTATGAATCATACTTAGAGGATAATTTACCTCATTCACATTTTTACGCAGATGTACTCGCAAGGTTTGAGAAAATAAATGGCTTATACCGAAAGTATGATGACTGCTGTATTAGTTTTGATGACTTAATGGCCGAACTTAATACTGCCAATTCCAAAGAGATCATCAAGGTGATATACGAAAGATTGTTGGAAGTATCAGATATACCGCACATTGCCAATATAGAAAACATCACAGATTCAGATATTGAAGAAATCCAAGCATGGGCAAATGCTCAATATGAAAGAGCAACTGAGATTGCGGATATAAACGCGCTGCCGGATGTAATGTCTTTCGGGGAAACGATTGTGATTAAGGGTGTAGACGGCAGTAAAGCATCATTGTCTATAGGTGACAATCAGATAAGCCCTGACGAGGGCAGCGAAGAGGTTATTGATATTTGCTTTTCTAACGGGGATAAAAATATGACCAGCGGATATATAAAACTGACTGTTGGCTATTTGAATTTCGATGAAGACGGTGGAGCAACGGATGGGCTAAGTGATGATGTCGAATACGAATATGACAACATACTAAAAGAACTAGACAGATTTATTGATGCTCAGAATCGTGTGGTAAAAAAAGCTACCAAAATTGCGGAAATTATCAGCGAGGCTCTTAGTGAAGGCATGGGTACTTCTATTTGATTTAATAACTCTTCTGCATGTCGAAAATACCACAAATCTTGGCTATGGGTTCTAATTACCTCATCATGCTGTACGATTATCGTATCTTCTTTTTCCGCATTGAATATTCGCTTTTGCAAAAGTCTTTGGTTTTGTTTTGGATTTCACTTTTTCATATATACTATCGGCTTCAGGAAGCCAACAATTCTGTAAAATTCTTTTACATTTCAGGCTCTAATGCCAAAAAATGAGTCCATCGCCCTCCGCACTCACTTCAAAAGTAAAATTTTTATTTTCTTTCCGTCCCATTCCCATGCTTCGACGCTATCCATTGTAATTGAGAGGAGATATACTTTCTCTCGCGACAACTGAATAGCGTCCTCTGCCGTACCGCTTTTGGGGAAGCAGCGCGATAATCCGAATTTGTCCGGGGAGCGTGCCAAGAAAGCGTGACAACATGCTGCAAGGCCGGTCCAAAGGCTGCCTTGCAGGGCACAGCGCCGAGAAGGGTTGCCTGTCTGGAATTTGCAGGGGGAGCAAAACGCAAAACCAATATAGCAGCAGATTATGCCGTGAAAGTGTCTGCTTTCACGGCATTGCTGTGCCGCCATATTGGTTCCATTCGTACATTTTTGAAATCGTAACGATTGTAGTATACTGGCTTTGCGGACGAGGAAAACGCCCCGTCCCGCCAGTCAATCCTTGGAGGTGCAATCTTATGCCACAATGCTTTGGGAGGCCCTTCTCATGACCGCCAGCTTGCGCGTAAAAAACGACAAATATTATGTTGTGCTCACGCATACGACAGATGGCAAAAAAAATCAGACCTGGGTCTCCACAGGTCTGACAGTAACAGGGAACGAGGGCAAAGCCAGGCAGCTCATGCTTGACATGCTCGGTGAAAAGCCTGAGCAGGATGCCCCGCCCGATATGCTTTTCAGTGACGCTGTGCGTCGCTGGCTGGACGATGTCCGGCATCGCGTGGACGAGGTCACCTATCAGGGCTACGAGGTACAGGCCCGAGCGCACATCCTCCCCTACTTCGATGATCTGCAAATCCGGCTGTGCGATGTTGACGGCGAGACGCTGCAGACCTACATCAACGTAAAGGCTAAATTCGGGCGTTCTGACGGCCACGGCGGCCTTTCGGCGGTTAGTTTGCGCCAGCACAAGAACGTGCTCAATCAGACGCTCAAATTGGCGCAGAGGGACAGTCTGATCCAGACAAACCCTGCTGATTTGGTCGTCATGCCCCACGCAGCGCAGTTTACCGGTACGTTCTACACAGAAGCACAAATGCGCGATCTGTTGACCGCCGTCAAAAACGAGCGCCTCTACCCTATCATCTATGTCACCGCACTGTACGGCCTGCGCCGCAGCGAGGTACTGGGCCTGAAATGGGACAGCATCAACTTTGCGATGCAAACGCTGACCATACGGCACACCGTGGCCCGGGTCACGAAGGTCGTGGAGAAGAACAAGACGAAGAACGCATCCAGCTTCCGCAGCTTTCCCCTGACAGACGATGCGGTTAGACTGTTCAAAATCCTACTTCAACAGGAGCAATACTACCGCAACCACTTCGGCAAGGATTACATAGACAACGACTATGTGTTCACCTGGGAGGACGGGCACCCCTACTCCCCCGACTATGTGAGCCACACCTTCCACAAGCTGCTGAAGAAGTACGACCTGCCCCATATCCGGTTCCACGACCTGCGCCACACCTGCGCCAGCATGTTGCTGTCGGAGGGCTACGGTCTGAAGGACGTGCAGGAGTGGCTGGGACACTCGGACATCAAGATGACCGCAAATATCTACGGCCATCTGGACATACGCCGCAAGCGTTCCATCGCCAACGGTTTGGAGCAGGCGTTGCCGCGTTTGAAGCCGTGAAAAACAAAAAAGCGCCAAATCCTTTCGGATTTGACGCTCCTGCTGACCTTGACAGCCACCTTTGGTCCGAGTGGCGAGAGTCGAACTCACGGCCTCTTGAACCCCATTCAAGCGCGCTACCAAACTGCGCTACACCCGGTCAACCGGGCTGTCTCGAATCAGCTTGATTATTATAACTGACTGCACCGAGAATGTCAAGAGAAATGTACGAATTTTATAAATATATTTTGCTTTATGACTGATAAAAGAAGGAAAGAAGGGATAAATCATGCCGAATAGCCTGGAATTGAACGTCTCCCCTGCGCAGCTGCACACCTTTGCCAACCATCCGTTCCATGTCCGCAAGGATATGGAGATGAATGAGTTGGTGGACAGCATCCGGGAAAGCGGCGTTATTGTTCCGTTGATCGTGCGCAGCAGGCCCGAGGGCGGCTATGAGATTATCAGCGGACACCGCAGGTGTGAGGCCTGCCGGGAGCTGGGTATTGAGAAGGTGCCTGTCCGCGTGCAGGAGCTGACGGATGATGAAGCAACCATTTTAATGGTGAACAGCAATATCCAGCGGGAGCATGTGCTGCCGAGTGAGAAGGCGTTTGCGTATAGGATGAAGCTTGAAGCCGTAAAAAGAACTGCTGGACGGCCAAGTAAAAATTCGTGCCAAGTTGGCACGAATTTTCGCGCAGACAAAAACGTCGCTGAAACGTCATCTGAAAGTGCCCGAACTATTCAGCGTTACATCCGCCTGACCTATCTCATCTCCCCCATTCTGCAAATGGTCGATGAATCCCGGATGGCGTTCAACCCCGCGGTAGAGATCTCCTACATGACGCCGGAGCACCAGCGGTGGCTGCAAGCCGAGATGGAGCTTTGCGAGGCCACGCCCTCTCTGGTGCAGTCCCGCCGACTTAAAGAAATGAGCCAGAGCGGCACACTGACGGAGCACTACCTGCATACCCTGCTCACCGAACAGAAGCCCAATCAACGGCAGAAATTTTTCTTGAATCAATCTGACGTACAGCGGTTCTTCCCTCCCGGCTATACGCCCGAGCAGATGCAGAACACGATTTTCTCTCTGCTGAAAACCTGGGGCCATGCCCACGAGCATACCCAGAACCAGCAGGAACTGGAACGGTAAAATGCTACACACAACCTTATTTATAAGGCCCGGTTAGGATGCCAAAAGCACGGTATTCTGTCAGGCTTATTCGAGTGCGCGCTTTTTGGAGAAGCAACCATGCAATTTGACTACTTTTACGGCAGTCAGGCCGATCAGTTCTCATTCTATCGTATCCCCAAGGTGCTGTTCACAGACCCACAGTTCAAGCCGCTGTCCACCGATGCCAAGGTCCTGTACGGTATCCTGCTGGACCGCATGAGCCTGTCGGTCAAGAATCACTGGTTAGATGAACAGAGCAGGGTCTACATCATCTTCACCACCGAGGAAATCATGGAGGCCCTGAGTTGTGCCAACCAGAAGGCCTGCCGCCTGATGCTCGAGCTGGAAAAGAATGCAGGTCTGATTGAACGCAAGCGCCAGGGATTGGGAAAGCCCAGCTTGATTTATGTGAAAAACTTTGCTGTTTCGTCATAAATCAAGAAATGTGAAAATCACATTTCTTGAAGTGTGATTTTCACACTTCTGGAGATGTGATTATCACACGCAAATAAGACTGATAGTAATTAGACTGATTAGAACGATACAGAAAACAGATTGAAAAACAGAATACGGGGTGTAGAGTATGGCCGGGGTGACGAAGGAAGAAATCGCGCGGGCGAAGGAGCTGGACCTGCTGACCTACTTCAAGCTCGTCGAGCCAGGCAACCTGAAGCTCGTGGGCAAGGAATACCGCCACAAGGTACACAGCTCGCTGACCATCAGCAAAGACAGCCTTTGGTGCTGGCACTGCATCGGCCTGCGCGGACGCACGGCGCTGAAGTATCTGATTGACGTCGAGAAGGTGCCCTATGTTGAGGCTGTACGGGAGATCAACCGCATCCAAGGCGGCGTCGTTCATTCTTCCCAACCTGTAAGCCTGCCGCAGCCACGCGCTGAACCGGAAGCACCGCGAGATTTTAAGCTGCCCAAGCCATACGCAAACAGTTATGCAGCTATGGCGTACCTGCGCGGGCGCTGTATCCACCCCAATGTACTGGCGTTCTGCCGCAAGGAGGGCATTTTGTACCAGACCAGCTTCAAAAATCACCCGAACTGCGTATTTGTTGGACGTGATGGTGAGGGTGTTGCGAAAGGCGGCAGCTTGCGTGGCTGTACGCAGCTGCAATTCCGGCGTGATATTCCCGGGAGTAAGAAGATTTACCCGTTCTACATACAGGCCAGCACTAAGGCCGACACGGTTGAGGTATACGAGGCCCCCATTGACGCTATGTCCGGTGCGTCTCTAAAGCTCATGCAGCATACCGGGTCGTGGCGAAGCGTCCACTACCTGGCGCTGGGCGGCACGGACTATGCGGCACTTGATGCGTTTTTGAAATATTTCCCGGCAGTCCGCAAAATCGTTCTCTGTCTGGACAATGACAATGCAGGGCGTACGCGGACGCAGGAAATCATTGCGCACATTGCCGGCAGCGGCAAAGCCGTGGAGGACCGCCCGCCGCCGGTGGGCAAGGATTACAACGACACACTGGTGCAGTACATGCAGGAATACCGCGAGCACTGCATCAGCATGGATGATATTTTGGAGGAAACAAGATGAAAACAATCGCAATCGCAAATCAGAAGGGCGGTACGGGGAAAACGACCACAACGTATAACCTCGGTATTGCCCTGACCCAGCAGGGCTACCGCGTTTTGATGGTGGACTTTGACCCGCAGGGCAATCTTTCCTGCTACTGCGGCATCCCACCGGAAAAGGACCTTGACCAGACCATTACGGAGCTGCTGATGAAGACCTCCTGCGAAAAGCCGATAGGAAATCGGGAGTGTGTCTACCAGACCGGACGCAAGGAGGCTGCTGCACGGGTGGATTTTATCCCGTCCAATCTTCGGCTGGCGGGCTTTGAGCTGGCGATGGGCACGATGATGTGCCGTGAGGTGCTGCTGAAAGCCTGCCTGGAGCAGTACAACAATCAGTACGACTACTGTTTGATCGACTGCTCCCCCTCTGTCGGCCTGCTGCTGACCAATGCGCTGGCCGCCGCCAATGAAATTATTATCCCGATGCAGGCGCAGCCATTCTCCGTTTTGGGCATGTCGCAGCTGACGTCCTCTATTGCGAATGTGCAGCGTAAAATCAACCCCGAACTGCGAGTGAAGGGCATCCTGCTGACGATGACCGAGCACACGAACGTTTCCGACCACTACTGCGGGCAGGTCCGCAGCACCTACGGCAATAAGATTCACGTTTTCACAACGGAGATTCCCAGAAACGTGAAGGTACAGGAGAGCCAGGCCAATGCAGAGCCGACGATTCTGTACGACCCGAAAAGCAACAGTGCAAAGGCCTACATTGAATTTGCGAAGGAGGTATCCGGCTATGGCCGCGAAGAACAAGTTTTTGAACGCGATGAAGATGCCCTCAATCGATGATATGTTTTCCTCGGAGGCTGACAGGCAGCGGGAAAGCGGAGATTTGGTCACAGAGGTGCCGCTTTCCGAGCTGCATCCGTTCGTCGGGCATCCGTTTGAGGTGCGCGACGATGAGGATATGCAGAAGCTGGTGGACAGCATCCGGGAGAACGGTGTGCTCACCAACCTGACCGTGCGCCGCCGCGCCGAGGGTGGGTATGAGATCATCAGCGGGCACAGGCGGTTCCACGCAGCACAGCGGGCAGGGCTGGATAGGGTCAAGGTTCAGGTGCGGGAAATTGATGATGACCAGGCGATTATCAGCATGGTTGATTCCAATATCCAACGTGAGCATATTAGTCCGATGGAAAAGGCAAGAGCATATCGGATGAAGTATGATGCTTTGAAACGGCAGGGCTGTCGCACGGATTTAACTTCGCCGCAAGTTGCGGCGAAGTTGCGAACCGATGACCGTGTGGCTGCCGATGCGGGTGTGAGTGGCGATACAGTACGCCGCTTCATCCGCCTCAACAACCTAGTCCCCGACCTGCAAAAGAAAGTCGATGACGGCAGCCTGAAGTTCAACCCCGCTGTAGAGCTTTCTTACCTTTCCCCCTCCGAGCAGAATGATTTCCTCGATTACATTGAATCCCAATCCTGCTCGCCTTCGCTGTCGCAGGCACAGAAACTAAAAGCTGCCAGCAAGGACGGTGCGCTGGATCATGGCAAGCTGCTGGAAATCATGGACACCAAAAAGCCCAGTGTACCGCCCCGTGACCCGACGCTGACCATCAGCGTCAGCAAAATTGCCCGCTACTTCCCCGCCGGCTACACACAAGAACAGATGGTAGGAATCATCATGCAGCTTCTGGAACGAAACTCCCGCCATCTTATGCCGGAAAAACAACCCAGTCTGGAGCGTTGAAATGGCAGAGTACAGATATTACCTGATTCCCGATTTCATGTCGCACGTCTTTCCGCAACAATTTGAAGAACAAGCTCCAACGGAGTTCTTTTCAAATACTGCTGATTTGATGAAGCGCTACAAGCAGTTGAGAGAAATGCCCTACAACAACGAGTACACCTGGAACGAGCGAACCAATCTTCCCTACCCGCGCCTGACTGTTGGAATTGACCGCCGTGACCCGGATGGTGCAGTAACCATCATGCAGGTACGGAGCGGTGTCAACTACCTGTGTGATGATTACCGCGGCCCTTTTGCAGATCGCAATGACAAGCAGCTCATTGAAATGGCAAAGCAGCTTGTGACGGCAGTTGGCGTAGATCGTATCCGGCCTCACTACTACACGGAAGAAAATGGTCACACAAAGGTACATGTTGGTAAAGACATCCACATAACCGAGTGGGCCAATGCACCGGAGCTTTGCAGCACACTTCGCTTCTCACGGTTTCTGAACCGTGATGGGCAGCAGTTGTTTCAGGTGCGCAACGGGCAGCGCATCATCGAAAACTACGCAGATGGTTCACAGCTGGTGAAAGATGTGCAGACAGTTGACGATACGCACTTTTACGTAGGTAGTCGTTTCTGCCACATCCAGCAGTATGCAAGTCAGTGCTTCAAAAGAGGCTGTTATGTTGAGCCGGAGCATCCGCAGCCGGGTGATAAGTTAGACAGACTGCTGATATATCAAATTCCACATTACACCTGCGAATATCGCTTTACGGATTATGACTACGCCCAGAACAAGCTGAAGGCCACCGATTACCGCTGTGCTTATGTGGCCAACATGCCCCGGGACTACACACCGGACAAATGCTTCCGGGATTTCAATTATGATGACCGCCCCTGCGCTAACAGTATGCCGTCTTTGTCCGTCAGTGATCTCATTGTGATGGAGCGTGGTGACAAGGCCGAAGCCCTGTATGTGGATGCCGTTGGCTTTAAGGATGTAAGCCGACTGTTGCCCGAGCTTCATGATATGGAAGTTGAGCGACAGGAGCACAATTTAGATGAATTAGAAAGGTAGGTGTCAAGATGCCGAAACCGCAGGATATATCTCAGCTGGCCCAGCAGGAGGCCGTGCGGGTCACAGCATCGCCGCAGGCGTGGCAGAGCTTTTTGTACACTGCCGCCCACAACTACCACACCACCTATTTGAATCAGCTTTTGATTCACGCTCAACGCCCCGACGCCGCGGCCTGCGCCAGCATGGAATATTGGAACAAGCAGGCAAACAGGCTGGTCATGCGCGGCAGCAAAAGCATTACCGTGCTGCAGCGTCGACAGGGCATGGCGGTGACAAAGCCGGTCTTTGCCATCGGTGATACCACACTATTGAGCCAGACGCGCACCGGCGGGCCGTGGGAGGTCACGGACACAACGCGCCCGCTTCTTCTGCAAGATAAACCCGATGACTGGCTGACGGCGCTGGCACAGGATGGCGTATCCAACGAAGCTGACCGTGCCCGCCGCATGCTGGAACGCAATGTGGCAGACAGTACGCTGCAGTGGGCGCAGCCTGACGAGCAGATGCAGCTCTTGCAGGCACTGGTCACGCAGAGTGCTGTCTACATGGCACGGTTGCGAATCGGGCTGCCGGTGCGGGACGAGGATTTCCCGGCATTTCAAAGCGTCAGCCAGTTCGACACCTATCAAATTTCACTGTGTTTGGGCGGCTATGTACAGGCCGCCGCAGAACCGATACTGGACGCCATTGGGCGCGAGGCGCTGCGATTAAACCTCGACAGCATTGCAATATCACACGAACCAGTTCATAATGAAAGCACACGAACACAATTGAACAGCCGAGAGGAGGCCGTTACTTATGGCGTACACGAAGAACCGCGAAGGCTACCTGATTCCGAGCCTTTCCCTGCCGAACCAGCCGCACCCGTACCTGAACCGCTACGCGAGGCTGCGTCTGGAATATCTGGAACAGAACGAGCCGACGCTCTGCGACCAACTGATGCTGGAGGGCACGCTGCTGACGAGCTGCAATCGAATCGGACGGACAGCACAGCAGATGGTGGACAAGACCCTGCGCGAGCTGATGCAGACCACCCAACTGCCGGACCGCAAAACGAACCCGCTGGGCTGGGCACAGCTGACCAACAGCCTGAAGAAGCAGGCGGAGGAAGCAGTCCTTCCGATGCTGTACGAAATCTGACAGAATCCCCCGCACAGGCGGAGAGCGAGCAATCGCCCTCCGCTTTTGCTTTGCCCGAATTTCCGCCCACGCTTCTGCCGCAGCTGCTGGCTATGGAGACTTCTTCCCGAGCATCCAACGCCGAATATCTTACCTTTTATAATAAAAATCCCCTGCTCATTGACCGGCTGCGTTTTGTGCGGGAAAGCTACAAGGATATTTTCACAGAACTTCTGCTTGCAGATGATACCCGCGTGGGCTTTCACAAGCAGGATAGCGGTCTGCTTGTCTGGAAGGGCGCGTATCTGACCCGCAGCGCGGAAACGCTGCTGTCGTGGCGTGCCGTGGCCAATGCGCTGAACGACTTGATTGAACAGCATGAGCTGATTGCGACCATTGACCCGAAGAAACTGCCGCAGGTAGAGGAACAGCTTTCCTTTGAACTGCCTGACGGTTCGCCGACGAGCGCGGAAAATAACAGGTTGGAAAAGGATGATTTTCTCACCCCGGAAAAGCAGGAAAACGTCATTCGCTCTGCCCTGCCCGTTGCAGAGCACAATGCCCCGCAGATGGACGACGGCAGCGTTATCACAGACGAGGAGATCAACCTGGCCCTGGCAGTGGGCAGCAATTTTGAAAACAGCAAATTCCGTATTTATCAGCAGTTCACAACCACGCAGGGCGACCATGCTGCTTTTTTGAAGAAGGAATACGGCAGCGGTGGTCGGTCATGGGACTACCAAAGCGGTGCCCACGGCTGGGTGGACCACGGCCCTGCCGGACTGAAGCTGATTTTGACAAATGAGGAAGGCCGCTTTGAGCGCAGGCTTCCATGGCGGGCCGCAGCCAAGCGTATTGCTTATCTGATCGAGATGCAGCGCTTTTTGACGCCGCAGGAGTTGGAGCAGTATCCCGCATGGGCTGCCGAACAGCAAGAGGCCGCTAGTGCGGTGCGCGATGAACCCAGTACCGTGCCGGAAAACAGGCCCACTTGCGCCGAGGGCAGCGTTGTCTACTTGGAGGATGACCACCGATTCACGGTGGAGCGCATCGGGCAATTTGACGTGCATCTGCGGGACGAGGAAGTCCCCCTGGTTGGACGCGCCATCAGCCGGAAGGAGTTTCAGCGGCAGTTGGACGCCAACCCGCGCAACGGCGGCATGATGCTCTCCGAGCAGCAGCACGAAGCCCTTGTGCAAGCGCAGACGGAACAGGCACTCTCCTACATTGAGGATTATCTCAAGGACGAATTTGAAATCACCGAGCCGGACTTTTCCGACCTGACGCGAATCGATTTGGGCTATACCACTACCGAGGATGAGAAACACGTCATTCAGGTGTATGCCGACTTGGAGCACTGCACAGTCACTAAGCTGGTGGACGATACTCTCTACGCGCAGGAACGGTATGGCTCACTCGATGATCTGAACCAGGCGGTGCTCTCCAATCTCGATTTTGACAGCCTCATGGAAATAGACCTCGACGAGGCGGAAGAACACGAACCGCAGGAAAACGCCCTTCCTACCGACGAGTCCGCCGCGCATGACCCCACCAACTACCTTGCACCCTATGAGCCGGAGGTTCCCACAGGGGCAAAGGTCAAGTTCGCTGCGAACTTAAATGCAATTCGGACACTAAAGCAAATTGAGCAGCGCGGCACACCGGCCACGGAAGCCGAGCAGGATGTTCTGGCCGGGTATCTCGGGTGGGGCGGTCTGGCCGATGCCTTTGACCCCAACAAGGACAGCTGGCACAGCGAGTACGAGCAGCTAAAGGATCTGCTGACGCCGGAGGAATACGCCGCCGCACAGGAATCTACGCTGACGGCATTCTACACGCCATCCGCCGTCATCCATGCTATGTACCGCGCGCTGACCCGCATAGGCTGCGTGGGCGGCAACGTACTGGAGCCAAGCATGGGTGTGGGTGCGTTCTTTGGACACCGCAGCGACAGCTTTGATACGAACAATGCAAAGCTCTACGGCGTCGAGCTGGACAGTGTATCGGGCCGCATCGCGCAACAGTTATACCAGAAAGCAAAAATTCAAATCTGCGGCTACGAAAAAGCCGACCTGCCGGACAGCTTCTTTGATTTGGCTATCGGCAATGTGCCATTTGGGCAGTATCAGGTTACGGACCGCCAATATGACAAGCTGCATTTTCAAATTCACGATTACTTTCTAGCCAAGACCGTAGACAAGCTCCGCGTCGGTGGCATTATGGCATTTATAACGACCTCCGGCACGATGGATAAAAAGTCCGAAAGCGTGCGCCGGTATCTGGCTGCCCGCTGTGATTTGATCGGCGCAGTGCGGCTGCCCAACAATACCTTTACCGCGCAGGCAGGTACAACCGTCACCTCGGACATTCTGTTTCTGCAAAAGCGCGGGCGGGTCTTGGAGCAGGACGCGCCGTGGATTCATGTGGGCGAGACTGCCGATGGCATTCCGCTGAACCGGTATTTCATCGACCATCCCGAGATGATCTGCGGCGAGATGCAGATCATCAGCGGCCCCTACGGGCAGCGCCCCACCTGCGCACCGCTGAAAAATGGCACGCCTTTGGAAGGTCAGCTTGACACGGCCCTTGCTAATTTGCAGGCCGAGTACACGCTGGCGGATGACCGGCAGGACGCGCAGGAGGAAAGCGACACGCTCGACGCTGACCCCGGCACGCGAAATTTTAGCTATGTTGTTAAAGCCGACACAGTTTATTACCGCGAAAATTCCAAAATGCGTGCTGTGAAGGCCAGCACCACCGCGCTTACCCGCATCAAGGCGCTGGTTCCTCTGCGGGATACCTGCCGGGAGCTGATTCGGGCACAGCTGGACAATCTGCCCGATGAAACGATTGCCGCTTTGCAAGCGAAGCTGACCGTCCAGTATGATTCCTACCACGATACGTATGGGCTAATCAACAGCCGCGGCACGGCTTCGGCGTTTCGCGAGGATTCCGGGTATTTCCTGCTCTGCTCGCTGGAGGACATCGACAGCGAGGGCCATTACAGGGGCAAAACGGATATGTTCACGAAGCGGACCATCCGCCCGGCCCAGGTGGTGGACCATGTGGACACCGCCGATGAAGCGCTGGTGCTGAGCTTGACGGAGAAGGCTCGCGTGGACCTTGCCTACATGGCGCAGGTCACGGGAAAAGCGCAGGACGAAATTATACGCGATTTGACCGGTGTTATCTTCCGTGACCCGGAGCAATCCGAGCCGGTTTATCTGCCGGCTGACGAATATCTTTCCGGCAATGTGCGGCAAAAGCTTACCGTTGCCCGGCTGGCCGCTGGGTCCGACCCGGACTATCAGGTCAATGTGAAGGCGCTGGAGCAGGTACAGCCGAAGGACCTCGACGCCAGTGAGATTGCTGTGCGTCTGGGTGCTACCTGGATACCACCTGAATATATTCAGGATTTCCTCATGGAGCTACTGGAGCCGCCATTGTCTACAAGACTTTCCGTGAAGGTTCTGTTTGCGTCGTTCACCGGTGAGTGGAATATCACGAACAAGCGCTATGGAAACGGCAGCATCAAGGCAACTGTCACCTACGGCACAAACCGCAAGAATGCCTATGAAATCACAGAGGCTGCACTGAACCTGCGGCCTGTGCAGGTGTTTGATACAGTTACCGACGCAGAGGGAAACAAAAAAAGCGTGCTGAACCACGCCGCCACCGAGGCTGCCTACGCCAAGCAGTGTTTGATCAAGGACAAGTTTGAGGAATGGATTTTCAAGGAGCCGCAGCGACGGCAGGCGCTGGTAAGCCTGTACAACAGCAAATTCAATTGCATCCGCCCGCGGGAGTATGACGGCAGCAATCTGCGCTTTCCCGGCATGAATCCGGAAATTACGCTGCGGCCACACCAGCGCAACGCCATTGCCCATGTGCTGTACGGCAACAACGTACTGTTGGCACATGAGGTGGGGGCTGGGAAAACGTTCGAGATGGTCGCCAGCGCCATGGAGAAAAAGCGTTTGGGTCTTTGCAATAAAACATTGATCGTAGTACCCAACCATTTGACCGAGCAGATGGCGTCCGAGGCGCTGCTGCTCTACCCCAACGCGGAAATTCTGGTAGCGCGAAAGACGGATTTTGAAAAGGCCAACCGCAAAAAGTTCTGCGCCCGCATTGCTACCGGCAATTTTGACATCATTGTGATCGGGCACAGCCAGTTTGAAAAGATACCGCTTTCCGATGAACGGCAGAAAATGTACCTGCAAAAGCAGATTGACGATGTAGTGGCACAGACCGCTGCATTGAAGGCCCAGCGCGCCGAGAATTTTACCATCAAGCAGATGGAGCGCATGAAAAAGCAGCTGCAACGGAAGCTGGACAAGCTCAACGACCAGAGCCGCAAGGATGATGTCATCACCTTTGAGGAGCTGGGCGTGGACAGCCTGATGGTGGATGAGGCGCACTATTTTAAAAATGCGATGGTCACCACCAAGATGACCCGCGTTGCCGGTATCTCTCAGACCGAAAGCCAAAAGGCCAGCGACATGTACATGAAGTGCATGTACATGGACGAGCTGACCGGCGGGCACGGTATTGTGTTTGCCACCGGCACACCGATTTCCAACTCGATGACCGAGATGTACATCATGATGCGGTATCTGCAATATGGGCTTTTGGAGCAGGAAGGCCTGCTGAACTTTGATGCGTGGGCCTCTACGTTTGGCGAGAGCGTTACTGCGATTGAACTGGCCCCCGAGGGAAACGGCTACCGTTCCAAAACGCGGTTTGCAAAGTTTTACAATCTGCCCGAGCTTATGAATATGTTCAAGCAATGTGCCGACATTCAGACCGCCGATATGCTGAAACTGCCGGTCCCGGAAATCACAGGCGGCAAGCCCACGATTGTGAAGCTACCGCCCAGTGAGCTGCAGCGACAGATGGTGGCGGCGCTGAGTGAGCGCGCCGAGGCGGTGCGCAATCGCCTAGTTGTCCCGAACGAGGACAACATGCTGCGCATCACGAACGATGGCCGGAAGCTGGCGTTGGATCAGCGGTTGATGAATCCGCTTCTGCCCGATGACCCCGACAGCAAGGCGAATGCCTGCGTGGAGCGGGTCTTTACCATTTGGGAAAAGACAAAGGCCCAGCGCTCCACGCAGATGATCTTCTGCGATTTGAGCACACCCCGCGCGGACGGCTTTGATGTGTACAACGATATTCGGGACAAACTGGTGGCGCGCGGCATTCCTAAGGAGGAGGTACAGTTCATCCATGATGCCGATACGGAAGCCAAGAAGGCCGAGCTGTTCGGTAAAGTCCGCAGCGGTGCGGTTCGCGTGCTGATGGGCAGCACCCAGAAGATGGGCGCTGGCACCAACGTACAGACCCGGCTGTGCGCACTCCACCACTTAGATTGTCCGTGGCGGCCTGCCGACATTGCCCAGCGCAACGGACGTATGGTACGTCAGGGCAATATGAATAAGGAGGTTTCGATTTTTATTTACATAACGGAGGCCACGTTTGACGCCTACAGCTATCAGTTGGTCGAAAATAAGCAGAAGTTTATTTCGCAAATTATGACGTCGAAATCCCCCGCCCGAAGCTGTGAGGACCTGGACGAGGCTGCGCTCTCCTACGCCGAGGTAAAGGCGCTGGCTGCCGGAAACCCGATGATCAAAGAAAAGATGGACCTTGATATTCAGGTTGCGCGGCTTCGCACGCTGAAGGCCGCCTACAACAGCCAGCACTACCGACTGGAGGACGCCTTGACCGGCATCTTTCCGCGGGAGATCCGCGGCACCGAATGCCGGATTAAGGCGTTTGAGAAGGATATGCAGACCGCCAAGGACAGTCAGAGCTATGACAAGGACGGCAAGCTGGTTTTCAGCATTGAGCTGGACGGCACGACCTACGACAAGCGCGAGGACGCCGGTAAGGCACTGCTTGGGCTGGTGGGTGCTGCCGTGCGGGCCGACCATCCTGTTTTGGTGGGGCACTATGCGGGCTTTGAAGTCACCGTTGCCTATGTACCGCTTTCCAAGATGTTTGTGGCACATCTGGTTGGCCAGGCCACCCATACCACGGAGCTGGGCAGCGACGCTGCCGGCAACATGGTCCGCCTGCAAAACGTTGTTGCTGCCCTGCCGCAGGAGGTCAGCGGTCTGCGCAACAATCTACAGCAGCTGCGCGTCCAGCTGGACAGTGCCAAAGAGGAACTGCAGCAGCCTTTTCTTCAGGAACAGGAACTGAACGACAAGAGCGCGCGCCTGGCCGAGCTGGATGCCCTGCTGAATGTGGGCAATGATGCCCCGGTTTTGGAGGGTGAGGCCGAGGTCGTAAACGAGGACGATTCTGTGCGAACGCCTAGAGAGGAAAACGAACTGGAACGCTGAAATCGACAGCCTTGCATTATTTCGCAGACCATGTATCATAGAGGTAGGAGGTGGCCATTATGCCCATTCAACGTAAAAATCTGTTCCTTACCTGGGGTATCCGCATTAGTCTCGTGCCTGTCATTCTGGTACTTCTTGCACTGGGCCTGATTGCAATCGTGCTGTTTGCTATCTGCGGAGTTTGCGGCAGGTTTTTGGCGGCACTGGGCGGTCTGGCTGCTCTGTTGGCGCTATTCGATAAGTGCTACCAAGAGGCGGCAGTATCCGCCATCGTGGCATTCTTGCTCAGCCCTTACGGCGCGCCGCAGGTGCTGTTCTGCCTGGGCAGAAAGCTGCTCGAGTTTGCTGGTAGTCTGTATGATTTATACTACTGATTGGAGAAATTTATAATATGAAAAAATCTCTGTTATCCATTCTTTTAGCTACCGTCCTGCTCTGCGCCTGCGCACAGCAGACCGATAACACCTTGCAAACGCCGCAAAGCAGTACGCTGGTAGAACTTACCGTTGCTACTGAAGAAACTGCCGTTGAAACACCTGCGCCGCTTGCCACGGAAAGCCCGGCACCTGCGCCTACACAGACTCCAGAACCGGTTGCCACACCGGCACCGACTGAAATTCCCATACCGGAGCCTACTGCAGCGCCTACCGAAGCGCCGGCTACGGAACCCGTTGCCGCGGAGAGCCAACCTGCACAGGTCAGCATGAGCTACGGTGCAGTCCCCTTTGACCTGGCGGCGGGCAGTGAGGAGTGGTGGAGCATTGACAGCTCGGACAGTGCCTACTGGGCTGTGCAGGAAAACATCAATGCTATGCGCGCAGCAGCTGGTCTGTCCCCTTTGACGATGGACAGTGGCCTGAGTGCTGCCGCCGATGCACGCTGTGAGAGCTTTGTGTCGGGCGGGCCGTTTGACCACAGCGGCATGACGACCCGCAGTGAGATCTGCGCCGCAGGTCCGATTGGCTCGGCCAGCAGCGTTTGCACCTACTGGCAGGGCAGCCCTGCCCACTATGCCAATATTATGGAGCCCAGCTTCACCAGCATGGGCGTGGGCTGCTGGTTCTGCAGCACAGCGGAAGGCCAGTACACCTACTGGACCGTAACCTTTCAGTGATTGGAGAATTGATATGAAAAAGCAAAACTCCCTGTATCGGATGACTACATCCGAAATGCAGATCATGACCTACCTTTGGAATTCCAAGGAGCCTGCAATCGCCAGCCAGATCGTTTCCGATTTGATCCCGACCCAAAACTGCACCTGGAAGCCGCGTTCGGTCTTTACCATCCTGAAAAGCCTTTCGGAAAAGGACCTGATCCACGATGTGGGGTACGTGAGAACCGGCAAGACCTACTCCCGCAAGTTTGCCCCCAAGGTGAGCCGCGCAGAATACCTGGCCATGCAGGTCATGAACGAGCTGCCGGACCAGGAGCTGCCGGAATTTTTGGAGTTCTTTCAGGGGAAGGTCGGTTGAGCGTTACAGATAAATCAAACTCTCAAGTGTCTGCTGTTTGTTCGGCAGGCACTTTTTTATATAGATAAAATTTAACAGTAGAAGGAAGTATGTTCAATGAATCACAATTTTAAGATCAAACAGCGCGTAGCGGCCTTGTGTATAGCGGCTATGATGTGCTGCTCCCTGTTCCCAGCTGGGGCGTTTGCGGAGGCTCCGAGGGCTGATGCAGATGGCACGCTCATCATGGAACAGGAGAAAGAGGCCGTCACAGATGACAGCCATCAGACCGAGGCAAGCGACCCGGACCCGGGTGAAGAAAGCACGCCCAAAAGCAGCGAAGCTGACGCAACATCCCAAAGCGCCGACGAGGATGCGCCGGTGGAGACATCCACCGACTATACCTTCGACGGCGCTGTTTTGTACACAGACTTACCGGATGCACCGACTGGTTCCTATATGGGCAGCCAGGGACTGCCCGTTGCCACAGGTGAAACAAAAATCGGCATTTCCGCCTGGCCGAATGACCGGTTGGAAGAAAGTACGGACAGTTACCTGAGTGCGGACACCCTGAACAGCGACGACCTGGCGATGATGGCTCCGTTGCTGGAGGGTACCGACTATGCCGTTGCGCCCATTCTGGCACAGGTGGAATACCCTGCAGACGGCAGTAGTCTGGATGTGGTGCTTCCCAACAAGGTGACTGTGCTGGACTTCTACGGTCTTCCTGCCGATGAGACTACGCGCAGCAGCCTTATGCACAGCGAGTATACGGAAACATCCGCCGCGGTCATGGGGCTTTATGTACAGGCAGATGCCGACTTTTCCGCGCAACTTGTCTACACTGCCCCGGATGGCAGCACGTTGACGAAAGCGCTGCACGTTGTAATTGACCGCAGCCGCACCATGGCCGCACCGTTCGCAGAAACTACAGACGTCGCTGCCTACGCCGAGCGCCCTACGCCTGCCGTTACCAGCGGCAAAATCACCAAGGTCGAGAAGGTCAACGGCACATGGCTGATCTGGTTCAATGGCGAGGAAGCCTACTGCTGCACCCACGGTGCCAACGGCCAGCCCAAAGGCTGTCCGCCGTACACTTATACGAACACTTCTCTGGTCAGTGCGGATCAGTGCATTCCCGGTGATCACTACGGCAACCAGTACCGCATCTGGGGCGGTCTGGACCAGCTTTCTATGGACTTGCTGCCCGATACGCCCGCAGTTTTTTCCGCAGAAGATACTGAAGAAATCTCTCTTTTAGATTTCTGCCGCACGATTTACGATGACACCCAGCTGTGGCTGATTGAGAATTATCCCGAGAGCACTGCTGCAAAAATCTATCTGGAATCCGCGCAGGCCATGCTGGACGGCGCTGTTGCCTATGCAAAGCCTCGCGGCTACTACACCTACATTTATACCCCTGCGCGCAGCGGCTGGCAGACCGTTGCCCTGATTGGCCCTGAAATCAGTGAGGAGGAAACGGAAGAACCGAAGCCTGTCGTACAGGAGTATTATGCCAGTTGGGAAGCCCCTGCACAGTCCGCCAGCGGCACCGTAGATTTGACCTATGGTATCACCACAGATAAGATCCAGCTGAAAACGCTGGAAAAGGTGGACGGTGCCACGATTGAAATCGAGCCTATCACCAAATCCGGCACGATTGACGGCGGCAGCTGGAGCATTTCCCCTGCCGGTGTCCAGACTGTCACCACAAGCGGCCACACCAACGACGACAATTACCAGAATAACGGCGGTGCAGCATCTGCCAGCTGGTCTGTGCATTACACTGTAACCAAGACCGTAGATGGCCGCAGTGGCAGCGTCGGCCCCTATACTACGAAAGAAGCTGCGGACGCTGCCGCCAACAGCGAGCGAGATTCTGCGGTTGCCGCCATTCAGGCAGAAGCACAGAGCGCTGTAAATAATGCTATTGCCAGCGCGCAGGCACAGCTTGCATCTTTACAGTTCCGTTATGACGAAGTCACCATCCCCTACGGTTTTGAATCCTACTGGGGCAGCAACGGCAGTCACCAGACCATTACAGTACCGGCCAACTCCAACAGTGCCTACGAGATGCGCAATGCTGAGTGGTCACTGCAGATCAACGTCAAAAAGAACGACAGCGAGACCGGCAACCAGATTGCAGGCGATGCCCGGTATGAAATTTACCAGTGGGATGTCGTGACCGGCAAATACCAGCCAACGGGCGGCTACAACACCTACAGCGTCCAGCGCCAGGGTGACGGCACCTATGCCGTCATCAACAACGCCGCCTACGCCACAAACGACACGATGCGCCATACACTGTACTACACGCAGCGCAATGAGGGCAGGTTCATCCTTGTGGAGACGAAGGCCCCCGCGGGGTATTTCGGCGATTGGACAGACGTTGACCATCCCGGCACGGCGGGCACGCCGCTGGGCAAGCGCGCCTACTATGTGGAAATTACCGCTGACAACAACAATTCCGTCCTGTGGCTGGGCAATGGTGACTACAACGCCGACATTGCCACTTGCGATAAGGGCGGCACAAAGCTGGTGACCAGCGGCGGCGTAGAAACCACCGTCACCATCTTTGACTCCCCCAAGGATGCCTCCCGGAGCTATACCACCGATGCCAGCGGTAAGGCTGCCAATGAGGACGGCTACACCACCACGGCGGCGGACGGTATCATGAAAAATGACCGCACGCTGGGCGAAATCAGCATTTCCAAGGTCGATTTGGACGCACAGCGGTATATGACCGACGACGCTGCCCATGGTAATGCCGTGCTGGACGGCGCAGTGTACGACCTGTACGCCGCCGAGGATATTACCCACCCTGATGGTGTGACCGGCGTTGTGGATTATTCCAAAATCGTAGATGCCAATGGCAATCCCATCTGGCACACTACGATTCGTGACAACAGCGGGCAGTGGATTGGCGATTATCTGCCCGTGCTGAAAAAGGACAATCTCGTAGCCAGTGCAAAAATCGAGGACGGCTGGCTGACCTTCTCCAACCTGTACCTCGGTAAATATTATGTAGTAGAGCGCTCAACCGGCACGGTCATTCCGCTGCGTGAGGGCGCTCTTGCTGTTTCCGGCACCTATCCTACGGTGGACAGCCGCACCAAGGCAGCTACCGGGCAGGTTGCCGCGCTGGCAGCCAGCAACGGGCACTATACAGATTGGGTATACAAGAACCAATTCAGCACCATCTCCAAGAGCAAGGCTCTGGACGGCACCTGGACCTACGATGCTTATTACTTGTCCTATGCGCCCGGGTATCTCTGCGACGAGCACAACTACTACATCACGCCCAGCTATGCAGACGAGGGCTGGTATGTGGAGAAAACCACCTTTGCCAGTGATACCGCGGCCTACAACGGTAACTACCACATCCACAAGGACAGCGGCCTGACCGAAAGTCAGGATCAGGTCGCCAAGGGCAACGTGGAAATCAGCAAGGTCGTCTCCTCCAGCGGTCAGTCCAATGGGCTGGAGCTGGAGGGTGCTGGGTTCACCTTCTATCTTGTGTCCGACTTGTCCAAGGTCGAGAAGTTTGACCAGACCCGCACCGGAAGCTACACTCTGCAAAGCATTCTGGATACCTACATCAACAAGGAATACGACAACGAGCACCCCAAGTGGGATTTTTCCGGTGAGACGCAGGCCATTGCCAAGACCTACGAGGTCAACGCCAACGAAATTGCCACCTATAACAGGACGCTGACCGCGGCGGGCGACAACAAGAACGGCAAGGGCGATGGCTGGCAGCCTACGGGGCGTGCCAATGAGTATCAGCTGGCCGAAATCTTCAGCAATGATTCCGGCAACATTCGCGTGCAGGGGCTTTCCTACGGCACCTATCTGGTCGTGGAGACGACCACCCCGCACGATTTGTTCCAGGCAGAGCCGTTCCTGGTCAGCATCAACCCCGAGCAGGACAACAACCCTTGGGGCGCGATGGCCACGCCGAAGGACAGTGTGATGAAAGCATCGGATTCCTATCAGAAATTTACGGTACTGGATGAGGAGATTGAAGTGTATTTAAAAATCACGAAACTCGATACGGAAACCGGCAAACCGGTCCTGCTGCCGAACACAGCCTTCCAGATCTACTGGCTGGATGACAACGGCAACTATCGGCTGGAAAACGGGAAGCCCAAGCTGGTCACGATGACGGACACGGTAAACGGGCATCTGACCAAGAACGTGGATACCTTCTACACCAACGAGGAAGGTATCCTGACCCTGCCTGAAAAGCTACCGCTTGGCAAATACCGCATCGTGGAAACTGTCGGCCCGGACGGCTTCTACAACGAATGGGCTGACAGCGGCAACTACTATGTCGATTTCGATATTTCCACGGACCGCATCTACAAGACCACCGGTGATGACAATGAAAACGGCATGGACACGCTTGTTATTGGCGAGGACTACTGGAATGAGGAAACGCTGGGCAAGCTGACCATCCGTAAGACCGGCAATGCCTTGACAGGAATGATCGAAACCAACGATTTGATTGACCCCTGGATGACCGGCGAGGGCGATTCCGACTTTGCCTATACGCTGCGCCCGCTGGCCGGTGCGGAATACACCATTACGGCTGCCGAGGACATCTACACGCAGGACCGCCAGCTGGATGCCAACGGCAGCCGCACGCTCTGGTATGCCAAGGGCGATGTGGTAGCGGTTGTTACCACCGGTGATGGCAGTGCAGACACTGCTGTGTTTGCACCGTCCCGCACCAAGGCGACCTATGATTTTCTGTCGGTCATCCACGACGGCACGCTCGGCGAGGTCAGTATTACCCTGCCGCTGGGCAGCTACCATGTGGAGGAAACCAAGCCGCCCTATGGGTATGTCGGCACGACGGACAGCTACGACGTGACATTTGTCTGGGATAATCAGCTAAACGATGTAGTCATGGCAAAGAGCATCGTCAAAAATGGCGACAGTGAACAGCATTTTGATGTTGTACGCGCATCGGAAGCCTCTGCGGAACTGGCTGAACAGCAGACCCTTGGTTTCTACAATGACCGTGAGCATGCCCGCGTGGGTGTGTACAAGATCAATCAGGAAACCGACAAATATCTGGCCGGTGCTGTGTTCAACCTGTACACCCGCGATGATATCTACGACGTGGACGGTAACAAGCTGTTCTCTGCCGGTGATTTGATTTCCACCAGTCCCGAGACCGTTGCGGACGGCTACACCTATTTCAACTGCGATGTTCCCATCCGCGGCGAGTGGTACGGCCAGAGTGACCGACTGGATGCCTCGACCAACAGCGGCAATTACTTTATCCGCGAGCTGCGCGCTCCGCAGGGATACTATCTCAACGATGCAGAGATGGAAGTCACCTTCACCTATGACGGCGAGGTTCTGCATGTACTGGACAATACCTGCGCCAACAAGCCTACTGAAATGTGGGTAAGCAAGCGAGATTTGACCAACGATGAAGAACTGCCCGGTGCTACGCTGATCATCAAGGATACAAAGGACAATGTTGTGGACACCTGGGTTTCCACCGATACACCGCACCGTGTGACGGGTCTGCATTTTGACGAAGAATACATGTTGACAGAAAAGCGGCCTGCTGATGGGTATGCCGTTGCAGACGATATTGTGTTCCGACTGGAACGCAAAGCAGATGCCGACGGACACGAGCTGGACGAGGCAGACGTCTACTATCTGAAGGATAAAAAGAAGCTCTGGTTTATCCCCTGGGAGGAATGGGAGCTGCTGGATGATGCCACGGTGATCATGAAAGATGACATTACCAGGGTACAAATCTTCAAGGTTGATATTGCCACGGGTGAAGAGCTGCCCGGCGCGGAGCTGGTCATCAAGGATAAGGACGGCAACACGGTTGCACAGTGGGTTTCCGAGGACAAGCACCACTATATCGAAAAGCTGCCTGCCGGTGACTATACGCTGACGGAGATCACCGCCCCCAATGGCTATCAGCTTGCGGAAAGCATTGCCTTTACCGTGCTGCCCACCAGTGAGCTTCAGACTGTCGTTATGAAGGATGCACGCATCCCCGAGAAAACACCGCATGAGGATACCCCGAGCAATACGCCGCAGCCGACGCCGGGCAGCACGCCCGCGCCTACCCCTGCACCGGCAAGCACGCCCACGACAACGCCTGCGCCGATGCCGGTCATTCCCCAAACGGGCGATGTATTCCCGTTTGCTCTGCTTTCGGCGGCGGTATTTGGATCTATCGTCGGTTTCGGAATTCTTGCATACAAGCGCCGCAAATCCAAAATGGATGAGAACGAGCACTAAAAATCTATGAAACACGTACATGGTATGGGCGACTCTCGCGGGCCGCCCTATTTTTATTGGTGAATGACATGAAACATATCATCTGTTCGAGCTTCGGCAAAGACAGCAATGCAACAGCGCTGCTGGCCCTACAGCATGGCGAACCGCTGGACGAAATCATATACACAGAGGTCATGTTCAGCAAGGAGATATCCGGAGAGCTGCCCGAGCATACCAAGTTTATCTATGAAACGGCAATTCCGTACTTTGAAAAGCGCGGCATCCCCACAAGGGTTTTGCACGCCGAAAAGACGTATCTGGATTGCTTTTACCATGTGGTGAGCCGCGGCAATGCACAGGGAAAGCTTGCCGCTTTTCCGCTGGCTGGGCGCTGTGCAATTCAACGAGATTGCAAGGTCCCGCCACTGGAAGCCTATAAAGAGAGTTTGCCGCCGGGTACGGTTTCCTATTTAGGTCTTGCCGCGGATGAACCGATCAGACTGGAGCGGCTAAAGTCTGACCAGGTTTCTCTTATGGCAAAGTACGGCGTGACAGAGCAGGATGCGTTTGCCATGTGCAGGCAGGAGGGGCTGCTGTCGCCGCTGTATGAGCACAGCCACCGCGGCGGGTGCTGGTTCTGCCCCAATGCGTCCATGACCGAGCTTCGGCATCTGTACCATGCACATCCTGATTTATGGCAGCTGATGCTGGAATTACAGGACACACCAAATAAAGCGACAGAGCGTTTCAATCGGAATTTTACATTTGCCGAGCTGGACCTGCGGTTCCGCTTAGAAGGCGAGCAATTGAGCTTTTATGACCAAGAGCTGGAGGTAGAGAGATAATGCCAAATCAAGAAAAGTCGCCCCGTGCATGGGTGTATGCGCGTATTCCCGGTGATTGCGCAGCGACCCGCGCGAGCTATGATGCCTGCTGCAGGCAGGCCGGTGACGACGGCTGCACGGTAGTCGGCGGCAGCATCGATTATAAAGGGCACGGCCCGCTGCGCGATGGGTATCAGAGTATGCTGCGCAGTATCAGAGACAGCAAGGTCAACTGCGTGTATGTCTGCCGTATGCGGCAGATCAGCGGCAAGGAGCGGTACCTGTACGCCTTTTTCAAGTGTGCAATGAAGCACCATGTAAAAGTCCGCACACTGGAATACAGCCTGCCGGACCGCTTGCAGCAATACAGGTTGGGAAAAAGAATCGAAGCATACGCCCGACGCACCGGCGCTCCGCTGCCGTGGTGAGGCTGAATTTTTATTGCAGAGAAAGCGAAGGTGATACCGTATGGTAGAAGAAACGGCCATCCGGGTGCAAATCAACGCAGCCAAGCTTGCCGGGCAGGGCATCTTTGGGATATTGCAGGCGGTTGCCAGTATGCTGCAAGCGCGGCAGTATGGGCAGCAATCAATTCAATCACTGAACCGGCAGTCGCAAGCTCTCGCTTCGGTGGAGCTGAACGACAAAACGCTGCCCTATGTCAGGCGGCAGCTCAAGGAATACTCGGTGGACTTTGCCATTACCAAGGACAAGGACACCGGGCAGCTGAACCTGTGGTTCAAGGGGCAGGACGTGGACCGCATCCAGACCGCTATTGAAAACTGCATTGCTGCGCGCGGCAAGGAACGTCCCACCAGTCTGCTGCAGGAGTTGTCCGAACGGGCTATACAGCGCACGAAGGAGCTGAACCAGCACCGTCCGCCGCCGGCGCAGGAGCGAGGTGAGCGGCTATGAAGGAACAGCGCACAAAGCAAATTCTGATCTGTCTTGCTGCAAGTCTGGGCTGCTTTTGGCTGGGCAACCGGGTGGGACTTCTCTATGTATCAGCTGCCGGAACGGTCACGCAAAGGCTGGCCGCTGCGGTAAATCTTAGCAAAATTGCACTGCATCCCTTCCAGCTATCTTCTGCGCCGATTCCTGTAGGCTGCGGTGTTGGTGCTATTCTGCTGGCGGGTCTTGCTTACCTCTGCATAAAGTACAGCGGTCATCGGCTGGTACCGCAGAAGGAGTACGGCAGCGCCCGCTGGGGCACCGCAGCAGATATAGCACCGTTTCTCCATGAAAAGGCAAGCGAGAATATCCCCCTGACGGCCACAGAGTCCCTGAGCCTTGCTATGAAGATGCCGGTAACAGCGGAGAACAACTACAACCGCAACAAAAACGTCATTGTGTTCGGCCCCTCCGGCTCCGGCAAAAGCTACAGCGTTGCAGGACCACAGTTGTTGCAGTTTAACAGCAATTATGTACTCAGTGATCCGAAGGGCGAACTGCTTGACACCTACGGAAATGTTCTGGTATCGCAAGGGTATGATGTGAAAGTGTTCAACCTGAAGGACCGTGACAAGTCCGACCACTATAATCCGTTTGCGTATATCCATGACACGGATGACATTGTGGTTGTTGCCAAGAATCTTATCAAAAATATGAAAGAGGACCCGCGCCAGAAAAACACAGCCGACCCGATATGGGAAGAAGGCTCTACTTCACTGCTGGAAGCGCTGCTTGCCTATGTATATTTTGAGCAGCCACCTGAAATGCACAATATGAACAGTGTAATGGAGCTTTTTGTGCTGATGCAGCATCGTTACGGACCACAGGGACGCAGCCAGTTGGACGATATATTCGAAGATCTGGCTATGGAAAAGCCTGCGTCATTCGCAGCGCGCCAATATGGACTGTACCACATGGCACCGGACAAAACCGCACAGAGCATTGATGTATCTCTCGGTATGCGTATGAGTGCGTTCAATATTCCTTCCATCATGAAGATCTGCGAGGATGACACCATCCATTTGGAAGAACTGGCCAGCGACAAAAAGGTGGCGCTGTTCGTTGTCACGCCAGACACCACCACAGCCTATAACTTTCTGGCAGCGGTCATGTTCCAGCAATGCTTTCAGATTCTTGTGCATACCGCAGACAATCGAGAGGATCACTGCCTGCCGCGCCATGTGCGGTTTCTCTTAGATGAGTTTCCGAACATCGGCATGATTCCGGACTTCCAGATTCTGATCAGCACCATCCGCAGCCGAAATATCGGATGTACCCTGATTTACCAGTCAATCGCACAGCTGAAATCTCAGTACGGTGATGACTGGGGCACGATTCTGGAAAACTGTGATTCAGAGCTTGTGCTGGGTGGCGGTAATAACCCGGAGTCACTGGAGTTCTTTGGTAAACAGCTGGGCAAACGGACCATCGAGGTGCTGAACACCACAGAGAACCTCGGCGCGCAGGGCTCCTTTTCCAAGAACTATCAGGTAGCCAGCCGCGATCTGATGACACCGGAAGAAATACGCACCATGCCGCGAAATCGCTGCTTATTGATGATTTCCGGTGTTGTGCCATTTTACTCTTACAAGTTTGATCTTAAAAAGCACCCTAATTACGCATTGGTAGAAAAAGAGGGGCATCGTCCCTTCGACTACGAGAGGCGCGCAGAAAATAACTTTGCAGCCTTTATGAAAAATGTGCAGGAAATCAACAACATCGAACTCGACGATGACGAGTCTGACACATAAACAGAAAGAAGGAAAATCGCATGGAAATGGTATCTACAATCACTTCTCTTATCACGAATGTTGTCAATTTTGCAGGTGGCCTGTTGCTGCTGTTTGGCGCAGTGACGCTGGGCACGAACCTCAAGGACCATAACGGCCCCGGCATCAGCAGCGGTGCCTGGTCGATTGCAGGCGGTGTTCTGATTATTGCCGTTGCCACCTACTTTGGCACACTGACGGTCAGCTGATGGGAGGTATGCGCTATTTTTGAGGATACGATACGAAGCCAACTGGCGGGCATTTCGGCCACCATAAATGCTATGGGGCAGAACTCTGGTCTGCTAAGCAGTCTGACCGATTGGAACAGCACACTGGCCGGCTATGCAGATTCTATCAGCTCCGGCGTAGTTATGCCGATTGCACTTACCGTTCTGGCACTTTTTATGGTTTTGGAACTGTACAATTTCACCCAGACCATAGCCATGAACGGCGGCAGCACAGCTTTTACGATTCAGCAGGTGGCGCTGGTCATGCTGAAAATCACGCTTTGCCGCTGGGCTGTTCTACACTCCACGGAAATTCTAAATGCGATGTTTGAGGTAGCGGCGACGGTGACAAACGGCATAGCCGGTTATGTGGGCAGCGGACAGGTCAACACCGAGGTCGACATTGAAAACGCAATCAGCGCACTGCCGGGCGGCATCGGTAATATGCCTGTGGCCATGGAGCTTATGGTCGTAAGCTGGATGCTGCGTCTTGTCAACATTGTGATCAATACCATCGTTGCGGCCCGCTTCATTGAGCTGTACGTTTATAATGCCCTGGCTTCCCTGCCAATTGCCACGCTCTGCTATCGGGAGCTACATGGTATTGCTGTAAACTTCCTGAAAAATTACATGGCGGTGGCGCTGCAAGGGGCCGTTCTCTATCTTGTCATTGGCTTCTACCCTGCCCTGACAGCTTCCTTGGGCAGTGGCGGTGACATTACCGAGCAGGCCTGGGCCATGCTGGGCAAATCCGTTATTCTGCTGGTGGCCGTGTTTATGAGCGGACGATTCACCAAAGCCATCACCAGCGCCATTTAATGGAGGAGTTCACCTATGCTCTCAACAAAAACCAATCTGGAAATCACGGAATATCACGAGAAATTCTTTCTGGGACTGTCGTTGCGGCAGCTGGCCTGCTTTGGTGTCGCTGCCGTGCTGGCCATAGCGACCTGCTTCGTTTGCCTGCAATGGCTTCAGATGGATACTCAGCTGGTTTCCTACATCGTAATGGTAGAAGTGCTCCCCTTTCTTGGGCTGGGCTTTATCAGCCATAACGGGTATCCGTTTGAAAAGCTTGTAAAAATCTACTGGGCATGGTACTGCGGCCCCGCCGAGGTCGCAGTCTGCCCCCGTCAGGAGAAGAATTATGTTTTTACCAAAAAAGCACGCCGACTTGCCCATCGAACCGAGTGTGTTGGAGTCTTTGCGCGCACAGGAGAAATCGTTAAAGCGAGAAAAAAAGAAAGCCGCCAAAGAACGGCGGCAGCACGCAAAGCAGTTAAAGAAAGCCGAAAAGCATGCAAAAAAGCGCATTGCCGCACGCAAAGCGCCACAGAAAGCCAGTGACTGCCTGCAATACCTGAGTATGTCGCAGGATGGCATCTGCGAGGTGGAGCCGGGACTTTTCTCGATGACGATGGCGTTCACCGATGTGAACTTCCAAATCGCTATGTTGGAAGAGCAAAAGAACATTTTTACGAAATACAGTGAGTTTTTGAACTACTTCGATCCTTCGCTGCATCTGGAAATCAACCTTGTCACCCGCAGCATGGACGAGGAGCAGTTTCGCCGCGACACCTTCCTGCCGCTGCGCGGGGATGACCGTGACCGCTATGCCGAGGAGATGAACCAAGTCGTGGCGGAAAAAGCACTGCGCGGTCAGAACGGCCTGATTCGTGAGAAGTATGTCACCTTCAGCCTGCACGCCGAAAATTACCGGCAGGCTAAGGAGCAGTTGGAGAACCGTGCTGCCGACATTGCCGATCACTTCAAGCGTATGGGCAGCAGTACGCGGCTCTTGTCCGGCATTGAGCGTCTGAGCCTGTTACAAGGCATCATGCGCCCCAATGAGGAAATGAACTTTTCCTATGACTGGCTGCTGGCTGAGGATGACCTTACTACGAAGGATTTTATTTCACCCAGCTCTTACAACTGGCACCCGGAGCATGACGACTCGCGCGCCGTTTACCGTGACCGCTATCAGTTTGGCGATAAAATCGGCAAGACAATGTATCTGCGGGGCATAGCACCGGAAATGAAGAATGGTTTGTTCTCTATGCTATCGGAGCTTCCTTTTGACCACGTCATCACAATGCATGTTGACGCTATGGACCAGGCAGAAGCCGTCCAGGAAATTGAGAAAAAGCTTGCTTATATGCACAAGGAAGAATACGATGCCATTGCCAAAGCACGCGAGCGAAACATGCCTGCCAGCATAGCTGTGAGCTATGATCTGAAATCCAAAATGCACCACGCAGAGCAGATGATGGATGACATTACAACCAAAAATCAAAAAATCTTCAAAGTCTGCATCCTCATTCACACCTATGGCGATTCCAATGCGCAGTTGGATGAGCGCGTGCGGCGCATTTGCAGCACCGTACAGCAGCAGACCTGCCGCTTTGACAGCATTCTGTATGAGCAGCGCAACGCCATGAACAGTATGCTGCCGCTGGGCAAGAAGTGGCTCGGGTTGGAGCGCACGCTGGAAACCGTCAGCACGGCCATCTATGTGCCGTTCACCACACAGGAACTATTCCAGCCGGGCGGACTGTACGAGGGCATCAACGCCCGCAGTAAGAATCTGATACTGTGTAACCGCAAACTGCTGCCCGCCCCTGCCGGTATGGTACTGGGCATGACCGGCTACGGCAAGTCTTTCTCCGTAATGCAGATGGTCACCAATATCATGCTTCGCTGGCCAGATGATGATATTGTTCTCATCGACCCAGAACAGGAGTACACGCATCTCGTTACAGCCATGGGTGGCGTAGTGATTGACATTTCCGCGTCCAGCCCCTCCCATATCAATCCTATGGACATTACCGAGGACTACGGCGACGATGAGGACCCCATCCGACTGAAAAGTCAGTTCTTGCAGAATTTCTGCCAGCTCATTCTACACAGCTCCGAATTGTCGCCCCAGGAGCGAACCTTTATTGATGTAGCTGCCGGCCTGACCTATCAGCGCTATATGGCAAATCCCAAGCGCGAGGAAATGCCAACGCTGCACGACTTTTATAGAAATCTTGCGCTGCAGGGAGAGGAAGTCAAGCCACTGCTGACGGCGTTGAAGCTATATGTAAGTGGCTCCATGGACCTGTTTGCCCACCAGACAAATGTGAACGTGCAGAATCATTGCATCTGCTTTAATACGGTCAAGCTGGGCAAGTCGATGCAGTCTATCGGCATGCTGACCGTACTGGATCAGGTCTGGAACCGCATCACTCGGAACCGCGTGTTGGGTCGCCGCACATGGGTGTTTACCGACGAGTTCCAGCAGTTGCTGGGCAACAAGGACTGCACTGACTTTTACTTTCAGCTGTCCAGCCGCGCCCGCAAGTGGGGTGCGATTCTGACCTCCATCACCCAGCACGTGCGCTCGGTTCTGGACAACGAGGATGCGCGCCGTATGCTGTCCGACTGCGGATACATCAAGCTGCTGAACCAGTCGCCCGACGATGCCAACGATCTGGCGCGGCTGCTGCACATTTCCAACGAGGAAAAGCGGTACATCGAGAATGCAGAGGTCGGCAGCGGACTGCTGATCGTGTCTAAGACGGTGGTGCCCTTCAACAACGATTTTCCGAAGGATACCGAGTTGTTCAGGCTGATGGATACAAGCCCTAATAGAAAGCCGTCTGAAAAAGGGTAAACTGCGGAGGAGATGTAATGCTTACCATTGTACGTAATTGATACGTGACGAACCACTTTCTTTAGGAGCCTACCATGTCAGAAGTATTGATTCACGAATCTAACGACGAGCCTTTTATTAAAACGGAGGCGGATATTGCCGACAGTCTGCACGATCAGGTTGATGTGGCCTCCACCGGCGAGGAACTGCTGGATAATACAGAAAAGCAAGCCGAATCACTGCTATCAAATGACGATTATGTAAGTGAAACGAAAAACGTCATTTCAGACGATAGCGAAGATGCAGCAGAAAGCTTATCACCTCCCGCCGATGGCAACCGGAAATATATCGCCGGCACCAATACGCCCCGGGCCAGCCGCAGCAATGCCTACTACGAACTGCTGTGCAATCAGCAGACAAACGGCTACCGCTCCCCTGCCATGCGCAGCACAGCAGCCGCAGCGCACGGCATCACGAGTGCAAGTGGGCTGGTCAGCTATCAAGAGGACTTTGCCACCGATGCTGCGCAGGATCTCGGCGTGCACGGCGCAGCGGCGGAACTGATTATGCAGGAGACGTTTATCGGGACTGCTGCGGAGGACATCGGCATACTGGGCAGCTACGCCGTGAAGGGCATCAAGGATGTACAGGACGGCACGCGCACCGCCGAGGAGATCCTACACACAGGCGGCGACGTGCTGCGGATGGAGCTTGGGGCTTCTGCGGTACACGTCGGCTCTGCCGGTGCACGTACCGCTCTGCACTATGCAGAGACTTTCTCGACCAGTGCGGATGATTTTGCTGACCGCACACCGGGCATCATCAGTAATACAGGCTTTCAGACCGGTCATAGCGTTATCAGAGTGGCACGGTTCTTTTCCCATCCTGTCAATGCGCTTGCTTCTATCGGCAGGACGGCGCTTATTTGTGGCGTAATCACTCTATTGTTGCTGATTATTGGGCTGCTAGGCCAGATGGGCGGTACTACAACGACCAGCGTGCTGTGTGCCGACAGGCCGGAGGATATTCAGCAGCTTATCGAAAGCATCAATACCTACCGCAATGAAGCTGCCACTGACGAACTGCGCAGAGCCTTTTGCAGCGATGTTGACCCCAACGGCAACCCCTACGGCTACGACACGCTGACCGGCCAGCGCAGCAACAATATGCAGCATGGCGTCACATGGAGCTACGCCAACGGCATTTACAATGATACTGCGGAGATCATCTCGATGGCCGCGGTCTATTATCAGCAGGACTGGCCCAGTTCACAGGAGCTTGCGGCTTTTACGGACGACGTACCTTTTACTCAATATTGCCGCGCCCTGACTGCCTACGGCATGGAAATCATCGCGCGGGAGTCCGCGCCCTATTCCTGCATCAGCTATGGCGGCTGCGTCAATGGCTACCGCAGCGAGGGCGAGACTGTGACCATCACAGAGTACCGATGCGAAACGCACACCTGTGCCCAAGGCAACGAAGAATGCGGGCACTACCACAACGGAATATGGGAATGGAGTGACGACCACGCGGAAGGCAGCAGCCGCCCCGAATGGATCGAAGACGGCACACACGATGTGACCGTCTTTTTTCCTGTTATTTTCCCGGATGGGGCCACCCAGTCAGAGCTGTGCATCCTGCCGGATGACTACACCCAAGTTGTCGATGGCAAAATTGCCGCAGAGGATTGCACCGGCAGCATCGTGCTGGATGAAAGTTCAAATCTCTACAAGGGCGAGTTGAATGATTGGTTCTATGCTCCGAACGAGCGCACCGCTACCATTACAGTCGAAACCACTGACGGCGACGAAGTCATGACGAAGGATTATACCGTGACCTTTGCCAACGCAACCGCAATTCCATGGTGTCCCGGAGAGCTGCACGACGTCCAGTACGGCCACTATGATCTGAACTGCACAATTTACCTGACCGGCTATGACCGCTATGCCGACCCGGAAACCGAAGCCCCCAATGGTGCGGACGGCGGCACGGGCAACCTGGAGGCGCTGGCCGCAAGCAGCAACGACGGCACGCTGACACGCACCGTCATCAAGCAGGACCAGTACGGCAATGCGTATGCGGGCAATGCGGTCACTGCCCGCTTTACGAAAACTGTAATGCTGCCGCCCGGCGCGGCGGGCTTCAAGGGCTGGTATGAGAGCGGCGCGGATACTTATGGCAACGTGGAATGGGCATCCCTGCTGTATCGCATGGACTGGGAAGCACTGTACGGCGCGTCTGACGGCATCAAGTGCCGTTCGGTAGGCTCCGCTTTGACTGCTGAAGAACTGCAGGCATTGCTGACCGGACTGAACATTGACCCCGACACCGCGCGCGGGCAGGTCGTAGCCTTTGCCATTAGCTGCCAAGGTCATTTTGTGTACGGACAACCCTCGTCGCTGCGCGGTGGCCCCGGCAATGCCAGCGTCGGGATGAATTTGGACTGCTCCAGCTTTGTGCAGTACTGCTACTGGGCACAGGGCTTGCCGTTCTCAGCCGGTAATACAGCCGCCTATGGCCGCACCGGTGACTTGCGGTCAATCTCCCCAGCCGAGGTCCAGCCGGGCGATCTGCGGGTCGTCTATGCCTCTGGCGGAGAGCAAGGCCATGTGCAGATGGCGCTTGGTGGCGGCGCGTGGATCGAATGCTGTTATGGCTACGGCGTCTGCGTAAACATGTCCAACGCATGGATGGAGAGCCGCGGCTGCCATTACTTTACCTATGCCGGATTTTAAGGAGGCACTTTTCATGAAAAGAGTTCTGGCGATTTTGCTTTTTGTCCCGTTTGTCATGACGCTGGCACCCCCCTGCCATGCGGCGGGAAATGGAGAGGTAACGGTATCCTTAGTAGATATTCCCGCGGAGCTGCAGGAACGTTCCGTGCTGATTACGCTGGGTAGCAGCCCCAATGATACGGATACTATTCTTGTAGTGCTGAACGGCTTGAATCAGCATAGTCAGACTGTGACGTTGTCGGAGGGCACCTATTACTGCAATGCCGCTGTTCAATACGATGCTCTAAACGATTGGCCGCTGCGCGAGGTTGACGGCACCACCTTTTTGCAGGTCGAGGCTGGTGGTCAGTATGAGTTGCAATATGAGTTTGCAGGTGAGAGTTGGTTCACGGAAGTAACCGGGCAGACACGCTATTATACACCGCTGCCGCTGCACCAACCGCCTGCCGACTATCAGCCAACAACGGCCCAAGTCAGCGCATACCTGACGGCACCAGTCGGCTTTTCCCAACACTGTATCGTCTACCTACAGAACCTGTACAGCGGTACAGTATACGCGCTGGATGTATACGAATCCAATCAGCTGGCCGCCGTTTGCACGGAGGCTAACAGCGGACTGTATACGTTTCTGTCTGCCCGCGTTGTGGGCGATGCGACGGAGCGCTACCAGTTCGAATGTGAGCAGAATGAGCTGAATACTGATGACGGCGCAAGCTTTCACCTGACGGTAACGGACATGAAAAATCCAGATACCGAGTTGTGCACGCCCAGCCGTGACGAGAACGCCACGGTACAGCGCGCTTCAGCCTATAATGCACCGGCTACCGCTGCGCCGTCTGCGACACCGACACCGGAGCCGACCTCTTCTCAACCTGTCCAGCAGAGCAAAAAGTCAGCAAATCCGTTCTGGAATGTGCTGGACTTTTTGCCCATCGTTTTTATCGGAGCCGGACTGTTCTGGTTTTGCCGGAAGAACCGCCGGGGCGGCCCGAAGGGGTAACGTGAGCGAAAGCGAACGTTAGCAAGCATTGCATGTGTTTATACACACATGCCTCTTAGGGACACCCTAAAACCCGTTTTCCTGTATGTTTCTTTAATTTGAAGCCAGACTTCCTTTGGAGAATTGTACCAATGAAAAAGAATCGCGAGCGTTCAATTGGAAAGCTACTATACTTTACAGAACAAGAATTAGAAATAATCCAAAACAAAATGGTGGAATCTGATATGTCGAATTTTTCTGCCTATTGTCGGGAAATGCTGCTTGCCGGTAAAGTCAAGCATTATGATTTTTCTGTTATAAAGGAAATCTCTTCTAGCTTGAGTCATATCTCAGGTAACATTAACCAAGTGGCTAAGCGCTGCAACACGAATCAATCTGTTAGCACCAATGATGTTGAGCAATTGCGACGTGAATATTTACAGCTGAAATCGCTCTATCAGGAACGATTGGTGAAAGCTCTGCGAAAACTAGTCTAATATGTATGCAACGGAATACTATGCAAGCCCCAATCATGTCTTTCGTAAGCGGGCGTGCGAGAATCGCTATTTGTTTTTGTCTGTTATTGACGATTTTCACCCAGCCCTGAGTGGCAATCTTCACCTGTTTCTAACATAGAAGGAATCTACTATGGCTATCACCAAAATTCATGCGGTAAAAGTTCGGCTTGGCGATGCAATCAACTACATAGAAAATCCTGACAAAACCGATGGACAGGAATTGATTTCAGGTTACAATACTGCCCCACAGACTGCTGTGCTTGATTTTTCCATTACTGCAGCAATGGCGCGCAAAGCACGAAATACAAGTGTGAAAAAGCAAGGGAATCTTGCCTACCACCTGATTCAATCCTTTTCACCGGATGATGCCGTCACGCCAGAGCTGGCCCACAAGTTAGGTCGCAAGCTTGCGATGGAATTTACCGATGGAAAATTCGAGTTTGTCGTTGCTACCCATATCAATAAAGATTCTATACATAACCACATTATTATCAACGCCGTTTCTTTTTATGATTACAAAAAGCTGCGCACTGTTCCCTACCGCACCGCGCAGCAAATCCGTAGTATCTCGGATCGGCTCTGTATGGAAGCACAGTTGTCCGTTATTAAAGCCCCGCAACAGCTAGGCCAGCTCTACCCTACTTACGTACAGAAGAAACGCACAACCAGCAATCGCACTGAAGTCCGCAAGAAGCTTAACTTCTGCCTGGAGCGTGCCACCAATTATGCCCAGTTCCTGCAAATGGCGCAGGAACTGGGCATTTCTGTTTGCCAGCGCGGCAAGCATATGACCTACTTGCTGGATGGTGCGGGGCGTGCGATCAGAGACACATCACTGGCTGACACCGACAAGTTTACGTATACCGGCCTCATGGAGCGCTTAGAGGATAACGCTGCCGAACAGCTATTTATTCGTGAGCGCATAGCTAAGATACTTCCGAATGTCTCAACCTTTGCTGACTTTGCAAAGCTGATGCAGTCCGAGGGGGTTAAGATACGGGTAAAGAAGCAATCCGGACAGCTTTTGTATAAGGCTGCCGACTTAGATGGCACATGGGTGCCTGCTGACGCTTTAGGAGATGGATTTACACTTGCGGGCTTGGAAAACACAATAAAGAATAAATCGGAAAACCTTGATACAAATCATAGTACACCGATTGCAGAGCTATATCAAAAATTGACTACAAACTATCCGCAGAGTTGTGATACATCTGTCAGACTCACGTCACGTCAGATATGTTCTGCCGGCAAGCGCGGTGTTCTGCTGCAAATCCATGACTCAAGCGGCAATCCGGCAAAGCTGATGATTGATAACAGCCATATTCATACGGCTCCTGATGGGTCTGTATCTGCCGACATTGGCGCGGCTTTTTCATATGATATAACTTACGATGACGGCACACATGGCACAATTCGGGGCTCTGATTTGATTCGACAAATCGATGAAGAGAATCTGACGCAGCCACTGATTGTAAGCTTGACCGCTGATCAAATCATGGCCATGAGCCTGCGCGGAGTGACAGTGCATTTGCCGCAATATCACATTGAGCGGTTATTCATTCCGGAACGCTATGTACAGCGAAACGTCGAGCTAGGAAGCTGTGCAATCAGTCTATATCCCGGTTGGCAGTACAGCTATGTGCCAATTGGCAACGAGAAGACGCGAAAATCAATCAGTGGCGCTGAACTAGCGCAGTCACTAGGAGGGGTGGTGCAGGTTGGCACTTCTGAAAGCAGTTTGGCCCGTCGAGTCGCTAATGTGGAACGCCGTGCAGGAATTGCAAATGCCCAAGAGCTTGGAAAACTCTTGGGCAGCATGGCTGATAATGGTCTGCATTCAGCTGCTGATTTTGATAAACAAATCAGTGCATATCGACGCGAAGAAATGAAGCTCCGCAACGAGATTGCAGAGCTTCGTTCCAAAAGCAAAACTTATGCAGCAACGGCTCATAATCTGCAGGCGTGCCGCACCTATAAATCTGTTTGGTTGGAGTATGCATCCAAAACACTTGCCCAGAAGGATACCTTCTACAAGCAAAATGAAACCGCCCTGCAGGCGTATAGCAGAGCGGCTTCACAACTTGATAAAATGGGGATTTCACTGGGTACTGAACCTGAAAAGGTAAGACAATTAGTTACAGAAACAGAAGGTCGGATAGCTGATCTTATTGCTGAATTAGAAATAGTTTGCAAAACCAATCGAGCCATACAGGAAGATAAGGAAAAAGTCGAACAGATACAAAGCGGTTAATGCATTTTGAAAAGTCTTTGTTTTTATTTACGTCACATGTGGCGCAGCTCTGTTGGATCATCCACCCTCGGTGCATCCGTAATCGGTACTCGCCTCTCTGCGATCATCTGGCCCAGCGCATCCAACCACTCGTGCTCAAAGTGCCCGATACAGTAGCTCTGAAATGATCCGATTTCATCCAGCTTTGTGCAGAACGGATTCACATATTCATCTATTTCATTGGGGTTTTCCGGTCGACCCATACGGACAACCGGTTCCATATCATGCGAAAAGCACTCCAATTCCTCGCCCCCTCGTCTTCTATCAGCCTCTTTGCTGTGTCATCTTTTACACACTATGAGAAAATAAACTTCTCATTTCAATGCAAACCTCTTGACAGGTTATTTCCCCGTTGATATAATAAATGCGAAATTAGTTTTCCCATTCCGATTATAACGACGCTCTTAGCTCTTGTCAATAACACATTTAGAGCAAACGTCCAGGGAAAACATCATCTAGGGAAAGGAGCACTAGCAATGAACTTCGGGGAAAAACTAAAAGACCTCCGCACACAGAAGGGGTGGTCTCAGGAGGAACTTGCGAAACAGATGGGCGTAACCCGCCGTACCATTGGCGGTTATGAGGCCGGTACCACCTATCCCCGCACTCGCGATATGTATGCAAAGCTGGCCGAGCTGCTTGAAACGGACGTCAATTATCTGATGACCGAAAATGAGGAGTTTATGACCGAGGTAGGCTCCCTCTATGGGCGGCGCGGTCAGGCACAGGCCAGCGAGATTCTCAGCCAGACTCGTGAGCTATTCGCTGGCGGTTCTCTTTCGGAGGAAGATCAGAAGGCGTTTGCCATTGAAATGCAGCGGATCTTTATGGATTCCAAGAAGGTGGCACGTGAAAAGTTCACGCCGAAGAAATACCGGAAGAATGCCGAAGATAACGGCACCTGATCTTCTGCCAGAAAGTTGGTGAAAGAATGACACAACTTCAAACCTTTGACGATACTCAAAAACTGATTCAAAAATATGGTACCCGTGACCCTTTTGAATTGATTGATGCGATGCCAAACACAAAGCTCTGGCCTGCCAGATCACTCGATGCGGACGGTTTGCGTGGCTTCGCTACGATTGTAAATCGTGTCCGATACATAGCAGTCAATCCTCATCTTCCCTACGAGGAACAGCGTGTCATTGCCGGTCATGAACTTGGGCATATATTTGAACACTCAAACCACCTGCGGTGTCAAGCCATGCAGGATTTCGACATTTACCAGGCCACCGGCAGACTGGAAAGAGAGGCCAATTTCTTCGCCGCCGATCTGTTACTGGATGATGAGGAAGTGCTGGATCTGATTCACTCCGGCAACACCGACTTTTTCAGCGTTGCCAAAGAGCTCTGCATTCCAGCGCCTTTTTTTGCGTTTAAGATGTACAGCCTGATCCGCCGCGGTGAGCACCTCCAACTGCCCGTTGATATCGACAACCGCTTCCTGCGGGCTAAGCACTAAGGATCGGAGGTGACCCACATGGCGATACCCAAACGAAACAAGATTGAGCGTGTCTATGTAAAGGTCGCCTCAGAGTTTGATTCAACCGGCTATATGCAGCCGACATCCATCACCTGGGCGGACGGCAGGACATTTCCTATCGAAACCGTCCGGGACTTCCGGCCGGCAGGAACCGCAGACAACGACTGCAATGGAGACTGTTTCACTGTCCTGATCCAAGGACAGGAGAAGCACCTGTTCTTTGAACACATCGACCCTCGCTTCACCGGACGGCTTGGCCGCTGGTATGTGGAGCGGACGGCACAATAAGCTCATCCAACAAAAGGGGGTTATCAATGACCATCTTTGAGAAACTGAGTACACTCGCCGAGATTACCGACCAAGAAGAAATGATTAAAGCCTGCAAGATCATTCCAGACGTGGAACTTCGTCTGGCTCTGGTGGTTCTTGCGCTGACCTATAACAAGAACGAGCAAGCTAACCGCGAGATTTTCCATCGGCAAACGCAGGAAATCGATTCTCTTAAGGAAAAAATCAAGGAACTTGAAAAAGCAAGCAAATAACATTGCGAAATCCACCACGGAAAGGGAGGGACATAGCATGGCGCAGCGCACGTATCTGGCAATTGACCTCAAGTCGTATTATGCCTCGGCAGAATGCGCCGCACGGCATCTCGATCCGCTGACCACCAATCTGGTCGTGGCCGATGCCAGCCGCACGGAGAAAACCATCTGCTTGGCTGTGTCCCCACCCTTGAAGTCCTACGGCATTCCCGGTCGGGCTCGACTGTTCGAGGTCGTGCAGCGTGTCAAAGAGGTCAACAACGGTCGTCTGCGGGATGCCATCCGGAACAAGACCGCTGTGTACAAAGATGGTGTTCCCTCTCTTGCGGCTGCGTCCTATGATGCGACTGCCCTCGCCGCCGATTCCTCTCTTGAAGTATCCTATCTGGTGGCATCACCCCGGATGGCGTACTATGAGAAGATCTCACGGCAGATTTACGGCATCTATCTCAAGTACATTGCTCCGGAGGACATCGTGGTGTATTCCATCGATGAGGTATTCATCGACGCCACCTCATACCTTACGCATTATAAAATGTCTGCCCACGACCTCGCCATGACCATGATCCGGGAGGTGCTGTACACCACCGGCATCACCGCCACCGCCGGGATTGGCACCAATCTATACCTGGCAAAGCTGGCAATGGACATCACCGCCAAGCACGCTGCCCCGGACAAGGACGGCGTCCGCATCGCAGAGCTTGATGAAGAATCCTTCCGGTATCTGCTCTGGGATCACAAGCCGCTCACCGACTTTTGGCAGACCGGTCCCGGCACCGTCCGCAGACTGGAAAAGCATGGCATCCATACGATGGGTGAGCTGGCAAGAGCCAGCATTCACTTTCCCGAGATACTATATAAGGAGTTCGGCATAGATGCTGAGATCCTTATCGACCATGCTTGGGGGCTGGAACCCTGCGGGATGAAGGAAATCAACGCCTATCGCCCCGAAACCAACAGCCTGTCCGAAGGTCAGGTTCTCTCCTGCCCTTATCCTTATGACAAGGCTCGAATCATCGTCCAGGAGATGACCGACAGTCTGGTATTCCAGCTTACGGACAAGGGACTGGTCACTGACAGCCTGACACTGGACATCGGCTATGACCGGGAGAACTGCGACAAGGGCATCTATCACGGTCCTGTCCATATCGATCACTATGGCCGCACTGTTCCGAAGGGTGCCCACGGCAGTACACGGCTGGATAGCCCGACTAGTCTCAGCAGCCAACTGATGGCTGCTACCACAGAACTGTTCGACCGCATTGCCAATAGAAATCTAACTGTGCGGAGAATAACAATCGCGGCAAACCGCGTGGTCAAGGATCAGGGCATCTTGCAAGTGGATCTGTTCACTGACACCAGCAAGCTTGAGCGGGAGAAATCGCTACAGGCGACCATGCTCGGTATCAAGAAGAAGTTCGGAAAAAACGCTGTTCTGAAGGGTATCAACTATCTGGAAGGAGCCACTATGCGAGAACGGAACGGTCAGATCGGCGGACACAAGGCCAAATAATGCAGCAAGGAGGATTCTATGGCAGACTTCAGGAATACCAAAGAAGGACGAACCATCGCACAGAAGTATGCAGATATCCTCCATCTCAGCCGTCCCGAACCTCCAGTAAAGCATCCCCGGATGGCACTCTCAAACCGGGCAAAGATATTCAGCCCCTTCGCTGCGCTGCGTGGCTTCGATGACGAGATTTCCAGCGAAGGAGCCAGCAAGCTGCTGGTGAAGAAAGTCGAACTTTCCGATGAGGAGAAGGACGCTCTATCCGACAAGCTCCTGCAGGTCAAGAAAGGCATGAAGGTCGTAGTGCGGTACTTTATGAAGACCGCAGAAAGTACCGGAAAGTACATAAGTCTGACTGGCACAGTTGTTATGATCGACCCAGTTTATCGAGAACTGAAAGTCATGCAGGACAGTGATAGAAAAGCCATGGGCATTGAGAAAGAGTTGCCGGTCATCATTCCCTTCGATGACATTGCCGATCTTGCCGGTGAGGGCATCACTAGTATTGAGGACTTCCTTGGAATTGAAAAATATCCTGATGACATATAAATTCCCATATGACAAGGAAGTGCAAACACTGTGAACTACTATTTTTCGATGTCTGCCATTACTGCTTTGAGGCGGAATCGCTGCCCGACCGTTGCCCAGACTGCGGCAAAACGGACTATCAGAACAAGCCTGCCATCCGCCCGGCAACCGAAAAAGAAGTACAGGATCTTCTGCGGGCTAGGGATGAGGAATGGGAATAAACCAATTGACTGCCTTCCGTGGTATCCACGGAGGGCAGTTTTTATTTCTATCACAAACTATACCTACGTCCCTATCACTTCGTCACCTTCTCTTTAACCTTGTCTGGCACGTCAATCAAGCCAAATCGGCAGAACAGCCCATAGATATACGACACACCCCGGATATCTCCCAGAGCCTTGGGTCTGTCCACTACCTCTCCGATTTTACCGATATTGTGATACGCCAGCAGCACGGAACTCCAAGCAAGGCTCTTGCTGCCCTCTCTGCGGTCGATCCACAGCTCCTTGGTAAACTCATCTCCCCTGCCCTTCTTCAGCTTATATGTAAAGGGCAAGCCAGACAGCGTCTTGAACTTGTAACCCCGAAAGGCCACCACGCACTTCCAGAGGTTCTCCTCGCATGGGTTCTTTTTCAGCGCCACCACCGCTCGATAGTGTCGCTGTCTCTCTGCCCCGGCACTGATATTCGCCGCTTCAGCGTCTTCCGGGAAGTACACGCCTTTTTCATACGGCAGATAGGAGATCACGGAGGAATGTGATAACTGCAAGGCAGACATTGTGGAGGTGACGGCAGTGGAGTAGTTTTGTGTGCTTCTAAAAGAACGGAACGTCTGCTGAACGAGTTTTGCCGTATCCGACTCGTAGACTCCGGCAGTGATGAGCAACTTTCTCACCTTGATGGGGTTGAGGGACAGTGCGTCCGCGATGGCTTGCATGGTCATTTCATCCTTATAAAGTATTGCAGCAGCGTCCATCAGCTCTTTCAGATTTTTCCCGGCATTATACTCAGGCTTCAACTTCTTTCGACCGCCGCCAGGCTTCCGGGGTTTATATGCTCTTATCTCTCCCATGATTATTCATGCAGCTCCAGCGGCAGGCCATCCGGATTGTGGAAGAAGGTCATCTTTTTGCCAGTATAACCATCCACACGGATCGGCTCACATTCAATTCCAGCCTCTGCAAGCTCATTCACTGTCTGTTCCACTGAGTACGCGAGGAAGTATGCGGCTTCTTTGCCTGCAAACTCCCGATCTCCTGCAAGTATAAAAGGGCAGTCTTCGCAAAAGACGTCGGGGTGTAGAGAATGCGGTCTGAAAAAACAACAGGGGATGTATCCAGAGAATCATGTAAAAACAAGTCATTCATAGCTGGACACCTCCCCCGTTGATAGTTTATTATCTGACAAACCGAATATAAGAATCCACCTTCGTATTCTTCAGATGTTTTTTTATTATTCTAAAAACATAAATTATTCTTTCTTCATTGTGGAATATGTTTTTCAATAAATTCAGAAACAATCATTTTGTATTTTTCAGGATCTGTTCTATAGCATCCAGTATGCTCTGCCCCAGAAACTATGTACAACTCTCTTTCACTTTTGCAACTATTGTAAATTTTATACGCCATAGATACTGGTGCTTTCTTATCCTTGTCTCCATGAATAATTAGAACTGGCACACTTGTCTTAGACACTGCGGCACATGTGTTTGCTTCTTTCAAGTCAAATCCGCCCCAAATTTTTGTTCCTGCATTCACTATCCGAGCGAATAAATCTGTCAATAATTCAAAACGAAGCTTCTCTTTACTGCCTATTTTTATCATTTCTAATGGTGATGTAAACCCAGCATCATCAATAATTCCACAAACTGATTCCGGCAATTCTAAATCACTACTCATCACTGCTACCGCTCCTCCCATGGAAATTCCCATAAGGAATATAGGTACCTGTTCTCCGAATTCAAAATCCACCCAATTTGCCCAATCACGACAGTCGTATCTTTCTAAAACGCCAAGTGTTGAAACGTCACCTCCACTTTCATTGTGCGCTCGTAAGTTCACCACAGAAGATTCCATTCTTTTTCTTCTGTTATTCTATAGATTGGCACACTATTCGTATAACAATTACCCCAAAGCCCATGAAAAAAGATTATGACTGGCGCATTTTTCTTTCTTTCATAATAGTGACCAACTAATTGTACTCCATCAGATGCCGTAATTGTAATTTTTCTATTTGGCTCATTTTTTATTTTATATGCTTCTGTAAGAATTTCATACTGCCAGTCATCAGCAATTCCTAAATCTGGCCATCGAATTTCTCTTCTCAGGCAGGCTTTCTGAAAAGAGTATTTACTTATTCCCAGCAGTGTCAATATTCCAATACTTAAAATCAACAGGATTATTAAAATCCGCCTTTTATTTACGCATATTTTCATCATCGCAATTCCCATACATTGTAAGTTCATTTTGCTCACACTCCATTTTTATTTCCGTCACAAACTATATATCGTGCTCAAAAATACGCCGTGTGAACTTCTGGAATTCACAGTCCACACGGCATATTACTTTATTTCAGCCTTTCGAGAATCTCATCTGCCGTCATACCGGATGCCAGCAACTTTTTCAGCACAGCTTCGGCCTCGACCTTCTTAGCAGCTTCGGCGGCCTTCGCCTCAGTGGCTGCCTTCTTGGCCTCCAGCTTTGCGATTTCTTTCTCGGTCCGCTTGATCTCTGCCTTCTGCGGCTTTAGTCCTTCACGCAGGGACTTGATGTCGGTTTTCAGTTCTTCAATCTGGGCGACAGTCTTGGAAAGACCTTCTTCGAGCATCGCCTTGTCTTTCTGCAACTTTACAATCTGTGCATCGAAGTCGGTAGATGCGGTAACACGGTTCTTGCTGCCTTTGGTTCTGGGCGTAGGATGATACCTCCGATAAGATTATGTATAATTTGATGTTAGTATAGCACTGTGGAGAATAGACTGCAATATTATCTTCCTATATTGACAGCAAGGAAATACAGTGGGAAAACGAATGCGTCCTTGTTCAAAAGAATCTCGGCGCATTTAATTGCCGCAGATGCCTGAACTAATTCTTTAAGTTCACGCTTTACTTCAATCGGATATTCATATGAAGTCAGATATGAATATAATCTATTCCATAAGCCTGCAAAGTCTGCCGCACCAGCATAGGCGATTATAAATGTCGATGTTCCTAGCGGATTATAATTGACAATTGCTTTGTCAATATGCTCTTTAATATAAGCTTTATCTACAGAAGCCAATTTCAAGCCTTCAACTATGGCAACTTCCTTATCATCTTTTTTTAGTAGTAAATCAACCTCTCCGGCACTCCCGCCGTTAGAAGATACTCCATGTCGACTTTGATCTCGTATTTGAGAATAACCTCTTGCTTCAAGGAGATCACGAATATAATCGCAGCATCAATATCAACATCATAAAAATTGAAATCCATCATATCGAGCAGTTCTTGTCCTTTTTCCGTTTGACAGAGTGCAAGAGATACTCCCTTAGATAGCTCACCACTCAACTCAGTTCCCCATGAATCATCTATTGTAATATCACCGGCACGTTCAGTCTGAGCATAATGGCATGAATAGCAGTTTTCTGTGTAAGAAAGTCCGTTTAGAAAAGCCATTGTATAACGGTCCTGAACTCCTTTAAATTATACCAAATTGAGGGCGTACCGTAAAGAAGAAAAATGTTCAGTCATGCACGTGTTAGAGCCGACCTATTTTGTTCACGAATGGACGGGCTAACCTGACGGAGTGCCGGATAAAGATGTCGGCAGCGCCGGAGTTAAATGTCGCAGGTAGCATTTTGAAAAAATCTCTGCTATAATAGTCCTAACAGGTTAACTGCGTGTATCGCAGCCAAAATAAAAGAAAGAAAACAAAAAGCAGTAGCCTTAAGATACCAAAGGAGTGTTGGCGCACCCCAGAGGCCGGCTACTGCTTTTGACTTGTACGAGAAGTCATGATTATTGTAGCTTTTCAAATCGTCCTACCTAAGACTAGTTTTTTCTCACACCATCTCAAAGTTGTTCGTATACTTTAGCCGGAAAGTACTTTAAGGACACACTCCGTTGCCTGCCATCCGCCACGTAGAGGCAGCATATTGGGATGGCGTAGCCATGCTTTGAGCATAGCTAATTTTCAAATTCTGCTGGACGCAGTTCACCCCATTTCAGTTCACTCATTAATCCCGATGAACCACTTTCCCAATAAATTTTTTCGTTATATCCTTTCCTAAATACTCCTTACTCCTCGCATTCCGTACCTGCTGATTTACAATCATTTTCCCTGTGTCAAGGTCATACTCTCTCAAACGGTTATTGTACACAAAGGCAATATTATCCTCCTCCAGATATACATGGTTAAGCCTTCGGTTTATAAGACTTTGATGAGGGAAGCTCTCCAATACTGCGACGAACAACCAATCCTTTTCTTGTCGTTTGAAAAAATATATATTTCCGATTAGATCATCTAATATCACCAATATATACCCCGAAAGAATAACTACATTTTTTACATAATTAGGAAGAACAGCTTCAAACGTATCATCAATCATCAAATCATACGTTTGTCTTATTGTAACTCTTATTCCCTCATCTTGGAAAACTCTTGGTTTCACATCTTTCCAGGGCAATGGAGATTCATTGTTGACTTCTCGTGGTTTTGTCCAAATGCCATCTGTTCGAAAGACATTGTAATTCTTTATATTCAGCTTCTTGACCAATTTAGTCATGTTTCGAAGATCGTTCAGACCGTAAATTCCAAAAAACCAGTGCGCCTTCTCTGCTTTTTTCTTTACCTCAGCAAAATAGTCCCAATCAACTGGTGAAATTGAATGTCCAATCACCACAATTTGCTCAACACACCCCAAACCGTCAAAAAACCTTTGATGTTTTTTTATAATCTCCTGACTATCCTTGGTCAGATCCTCATCGTACTGTCCAACCAAATCAAGCACATTGTCTCGTGCCACATCAATCACAGCCTGACGATACGTTCGCGGCTTTCTATCCCGCTCATATAAATCTTCTGTCACCCCCGGCCTATGCCCAAGGATTAGTTTTCCCTTTCTTTTTCTGCTTCCATGAATATAACAGACATTCTTAATGCCATACAGTGTTTCAACAAATTCTGTATAGTTAAAATCAAGGACTTTCCCCTGCGGATCAATCAGTCCGGTCAGCGGTCGTTCATCAGTTCCAACCTCAAGGTGCTCAATCCATCTTCGGAACGTTGGCTGGAGATTACTAACCAAATTAGAAATTGGTGCTGCGGCAGCCTCTACAGCCATATAGAACTCCGCAGCACCGCCATCTTCATCATCGTAAAAGCCGAAATTATCAAGCCACATATCGATGATATCTCTGCCACCCATCAAATCAAGATTCAAGGTTCCAAGTGCATTTTCAAAGTCCGCCCATATATCTTCCGACGTTAATACAATTTCGAGATCATCTCGCAATCTATTGTTTTTTCCAAGGCTATCACGGAAATTGTAGTAACTTGATGGAACTCTGTGCATCAAATCAAAGCCGTTTCCTATAATGTAAAGTGTTTGTGCAGACGGAGTGATGTTTTCCATCAAAATTGGCTTGTATGCTTGAACTTCATATTCAAATACTTCTTTTTCTTGCTTCTTCAGCTCTTGCCACTTTAAGTTTTCAGCTTGTTCCTGCAATTTAGCCTGTTCCTCATGCCACTTCTTGTTACAGATACGACAGTAGGAATACTTCGTTTCGCTCAGGAATTTTCTTCCACAAGATTTGCAAATTTTAATTTCCATAAGCATTTCCTACCACTTTCTTCCTATTACAGGCTTATCTCGATTCAGCTTACTATCCTTATATTCTACTCATTTTCGAACATAGTAAATATGATCCGTTAGTTCTCTAGCCTCAAGTCCATCGGGGTTATCCTCTTGTGCTATTTTTATTTCTTGTAGCGTATAATTAGTGATAAATATACATTTTTCGATTTGGAAGATATTATTACGAAGAGGAAAAACGAATAATGGACTCAAATACACGTTTCTCGACTTCACGAAAAACACGCCTACAACAATGAATACAGCCAAGTTGATAGGAATCCACCAATCAGAATATATCATCGCTGCTACAGCAATCACCTGCGCAAGTAGTCCGCCTACCGCCTCGTAAGTGATATTCTTATCGGGTACTGCCTTGATTCTTGTATTGGATTTCATATTTCGCATACAAAGTGTTATAAGTGCCGCTGCCACAATGAACCCAATTAGAATTCCTACTATTAGAAAATCGCCAATTTCCCACAGAACAGCTTCATCCGCTTGCGTAGTTTTCTTCATTATGTAAATAACCAGTATCAGGATGTAATCAATTAGGTATGATGCAAAATATATTCCCCATAGCGAAAGTGTTGTCAGCATCAAATCGTTCCTTCCATTTCAGCCACACCATATCGAGCAGAGAGCAACGATTGAAAATAAGCATCTGACATTAAATGAATAATATGGAAAAGCTGAGATTTATCACGATAAATCATTTTTCCTTCATTATCAAACTCAATATCCAATTCAAGAGCTTTTACTATATCTGGTACTCGATCATAATTATCAAAGAATAATGGCAACCTGTCTTTAGACATTATATCAGTGAATCGTTTCATTATACGAACATCATTAAGGCAATCTTCAGAGAACTGTTCGACATTTGCCATTCTTCCTTCCACAACAATTCTTCCAATTGCTTGGTTTGTCATCTCTTGAAATTTATCACGGTAGTTGAAAATTCTTTCCAAGGAAATGTGGTTCAGAATTAACAAGGTGTCATCCATCAGAACCATATCCGTAAGTTCATCGATTCCTAAGAAGTCACTGTTTAATTCTCGTAATTCATCATTCACCAGTTGACTCAGAATTCCCTTACGAATACGCTTCATTTTTGTAAACTGGCGAAAAATATATACCTTCTTCTCTTGGTATGTCACCTCAAGGCAATAGAAACTGATCTTTGAGATTTTGATTAGGTTCATTTCTGTAACCAAATTCTCCGGGGCCAAGCTTTCCTTAAAGGCTCCAACACAAGCCACCTGTGTTGGAACAATAAGTTCGTTCTCTTCATCAAGAACACCTACAGGATTATACTCAACTACCGGAAGTTCTAGTGCCTTAATCAGTGGTGTCAGCACGAGTGAAAGCATCTTTTTCTGAAGCTCATTTGATGCCTGCGGCATAAATGTCCTATATTTTTCAGTTGTTCGTTTCTCGCTAAAGAAAACACGGAGTGCATTATCTGGAGATTTTTCTTGCACGGAACGCAACATTTCTATTACGTTTTCTGCTGTAACTTGCAAATTTTGGTTCATTTGTGTCTAAACCTCCTTCAGCAACGCCCTACGATAGCATATCAAAAATCAGTGTATTGCAAAGAATCTGTCTTCCAACATCAGACACAGACAATGATAGATAGGCAAATGTAGTTCCTGAATCATATAAGTCTCCGTCTGTGGAGCCTTGATGCACACATCACTCATATCCTTCAGTTTGCTGTCCTTTGCTCCCGTCAGCCCAATGACCTTCATCCCCTTAGCGTGTGCGGTTGTCGCCGCATATAGCACATTTTTACTGTTACCACTGGTGGAAATGCCAAGGAACACATCCCCGGATTTACCGTAACCATTGACCTGCTGTGCGAAGCAGAGTAGTGGTTCACAGTCATTCATATAGGCTGTGGACAGGGCGGGATGACCATCCAGTGCAATTGCAGGAAGTGCCCCCTGCAGATTTTCTGCCAGAACAGCTCCGAGTTCCTGATTCTCAGCAACCAGCTTTTCTGCAAAATCTGTTTCAGGCTTACGGGGCAGCTTGAAGCCCTTCATCAGCTCACCAACGATATGCTCCGCATCTGCTGCAGAACCGCCATTGCCGGCCACAAGAAGCTTTCCACCGTTCTCATAGGACTCCTCCAGCAAAAGGTATGCGGCAACAATATCATTCTTCACCGATTCTAAAGAAGGGTATCGTTCTACCAACAAGTCGATATGTCTCATCAGTCGGTTATCCAGTTCATGCATAGTCGTACTCCCCCTCTTATTTCAGGTATTGTTCTACAAAATCCTTCAAAGACGATACCGTCACAGTCTGTCCGTAGAATTCAGAGCCAATCAAAGCAGTCTGACATCCGGCATTCTGACCCGCCTTGATATCATTTTTCCCATCACCAATCATCCAAGACTTCGACAGATCAATATTGAAATCCATTGCTGCATTCAGCAGCATTCCAGGTTTCGGTTTACGGCAATCACAGTCAAACTTCAGTTCTGGACGTTCCCCTTCATATCCCTTATGCGGATGATGCGGGCAGAAGTAGATGGCATCCAGATATGCGCCTTCTTTGCCTAGAAGTGTCTCCATTTTGTTGTGAATCTCTTCGAGTTCTTCAAAGGACACTTCACCACGGGCAATCACAGGCTGATTCGTAACAACGATTGCCAAATAACCAGAAGCATTGATTTTTTTGATTGCATCTGCAACGCCGTCCATCAACTCAAACTCGGCTATGTTCCGAAGGAATCCCACATATTTATTGATGGTGCCGTCCCGATCAAGGAACACCGCTTTCTGCTTGTTCTTCAGATTCTTACCGGAAACGCGACCAGTCTTGTAATCCTCGCATACAGAGTAATAGCGTTCGGGTGTCCCCATATCCTTCACATATTCAGGACTATCGTAGCAGAGCATCTTTCCGGTTCCGGCCAACGGCTTAAGGAGTTGCCGATCCAAGTCAACCTTGATGGGTTTCCCGTTCTCCCCCACAGCGCCAACCTTGTCCGCATCAATCCCCGAATGATCTAAAATGCTCGGATTGATAACATGAAGTCCAGCATTGACACGATTACGATAGTATTCTGGACGTTCATCTTCCTTAGCTAGCCATTGCTCAACAGCCCCATTTTTATCAGCAATAATTAGTCCGCTGTCGTAGGGATGGCTATTGGGGTGCGTGAAAAGAGTAACCAATCCGCCATGCTGTTTATGAAAGGCTACGAATCGATTGAAATCCACATCGAACACCGCATCGGCATTCAGCAGTAGAAAATCCGAATCCAGCTTATCCTTGATTTTGAAAAGCGCACCGGCATTGCCTAAAGGTTCCTTTTCAAAATAGTATTCAATATGAACACCGAAGGGCTTCCCTGTTGCCGGAGATATACCCGAGCCATCTCCGAAATAGTCCATGATGATGTTTCCGAGATGAGAAACGGTCAAAATAATGTCTGTGAATCCTTGGTCACGCAGACACTCCAACTCATGCTCCAGAACAGGCTTCCCCTCGATTTTTATCATCGGTTTGGGGATATCACTGGCAACAGAGGAAATCCGGGTGCCCCTACCGCCTGCCATTATTACTGTTTTCATCTCATTACTCCAACTTTTGCAAATACTTAATTAAAGTTATCTTGTTGCTTGATTGTATATGTTTCCTTTAGACCCTGGCATACCGTATAGAGCGGCTTCCACCCCAGGTCTTTCAGTTTAGTTGTATCCATTAAGGCAAATGTAGCCTTCGACACTGCTGAGTTATCTTCGATTTCAAATTTTACTTTCTGATTCGAAAGGGTCGCAAGATACTCAGCATATCCTCGAAGTGTTCTTCCATCATCATCATCGGATATATTGTAGGCCTCACCGTCTACTCCATCCAGGAGAATCTTGATTAGAGCGCTTACTGCATCTGCAATATAAACATAAGAGTAGCGTTGTTCGCCATAGCTTTTCATCACTATCTCATCGCCTAAGACCGCTTTGTCCATGAATTGGCTCATTGCTTTTGTGTCTTTTTTCTTGTCTGGGCCAAAAACTCTTGCAAGTCTTACAATGACAGCATCAATTCCGAACCGTTGACGATAAGACTGTGTCAATGCTTCACAGGTACGCTTTGCTTCGTTATAGCCGGCTCTTGCTTGATTGCAATCTATATATCCGCAATAGTGTTCGTCCATTGGTTTCTCGGTGCCCTGACCGTATATTTCAACACTCGATGCAAGTAAAAAACGAGCCTTCTTCTCAACTGCCAGTCTCAGCAGGTTGTTACATCCATCTATATTGGTCAGAATCGTTCCGATTGGATCTTCTGCATACTGTTTCGGATGCGTGTTAGATGCAAGATGAAGAACAAAATCCACATCTCCTGTATAATCTATCGGATTGCAGACATCGACCGCCAAATTCTCCAGATAATCATCGGACACTCCTCCTCTTCGTGAGAGTGAAACAACCTTAATTGTGTTTCCGAAACAATTTGTGCGATAACGCAAAACCTCTATCAAGAATGACCCTATAAAACCAGTGCCACCGGAAATCAGTAGAACCTTATTATTAAATCTACTCCAATCATATGGTAGTGATGCAACTCGTTTCACCGCTTCCATTTCAAGATTATTCATTTTATCCATTCCTCTTTCTTAGCGCTCAAAAGAGCCTTGAAAATCTCAATATCCTCAACCGTCGTGATTTTAAGGTTTTTCTCTGAACCCTTAGAAAAATAGGTTTTCTTTCCCAGTGCCTCCATCAACGAGCATGAAGCCGCCGTGTTCGTAATGCCAAGTTCTTTTGCCCTCATGTGGGCATCCCACAAATCGCTCAATCTATAAGAATGCGGTGTCTGCGTTCTCTGAAGATTTTCGCGTGGAATAGATTTGTCCGAATCCATCTTATTTTCAGAAACAAAAACAACCTCAGTGCATGGAATTGTTGCTACAGCTGAGCCATATTGTTTTTGTTTAACAAGATTATCAGTGATAATATCCTGACTAATCATCGGACGATTACCATCATGGACAATCACAACATCGTCGTCCTTATGATTTTCTCGAATAGCTTTCAAACCATTGAAAATCGATTCCTGACCGGTAGCACCACCTGTTACAACATACTTCAGTTTCGTTATATTAAATTGCTTTGCATACGCCCAAAGGATTTGATCCCATCCTTCCAAAATAGCAACACAAATCTCATCAATATTAGGGTGCTGCTGGAAGGCTTCCAACGTATAGATAATGATTGGTTTATTATCAACATTTAGAAACTGCTTTGGAATGTCCTGATGAGTGCGTGAACCAATACCACCAGCGGTCAAAATTGCAATATTAGCCATGTTACTTCTCCTATTATTTATACCATACGTTTTGAACATGATGCGGGACTTGTTGTTCTTTAGGCGGCAATGTCATATAATCACCGTACCTATCTCTTAGAACACCATCAAACCCTTTTGGAACATAAAACTTCGTGTCTTCAAAGGGCCACAAAATTCGTTCTTCAAAGTCTTTTTCAGAATACGTATTATCAAATCCCTGAAAAGAGATCAATCGACCCGTCCCCTTACCGAGATATCGAATCGCCGTATTCTCCATCTTATTTGTCCATTTATGCGTATCTGTATAGCCAAAAAGAAGTACTGCTAATTTTTCCTTCCATCCATGCACACTACTCTTTGAGATATCCGCAGCCAGATTTAAATTTCTATACAATCTGACTTGCTTTCTCCATAGTGATGTCTTAAAGGATAATTCTGGAAGTTCATCCAAAGGCCAAACATCAACAAAAACTCCAATCGGGTCTGTCCGTTTATAGGAAGTTTCTATTAAAGCCGTCCTATCATCACAAACTTTCAGCATATCACGCGGAAAGTAGTGCTCATTACTGTGAGGACCCGCTATGTAAAGTCCTCTGCTTTCCCCCCATTCCGGAAACTCCTTTTCAAATCGCCAGTAGTCTTTACGGTTCACGTATATATCAATATCGTCATCCCATGGAATAAATCCGTTATGGCGAATCGCTCCAAGCAACGTACCGGCAGCTAATGTATAGTTTATTCCCTTTTCTTCGCAGAAATCATGAATCTTTTTCATGATTTCCAACTCAATACTCTTTAATTCGTCTAAATTCGTAATAGGCGTCATCTGTTTCATACCTCACAATATTATTGCAAGATATCCATACGCCTTTCAACTCGCTTCTATAAGTCTGAATTCTTACTGTTCCAAGATTTTTTCAAAAAGTATAAACACTACT
>ENA-OWON01000074-OWON01000074.1-gut-metagenome-genome-assembly--contig:-NODE-74-length-75879-cov-8.812525_pt1 | contig 75879 bp, 74 predicted proteins | sample MGYA00248257_ERZ651798 | MGnify/ENA primary metagenome ERZ651798 (study PRJEB26908, sample SAMEA4031708) | gut metagenome | biome: gut; feature: normal infant; material: stool | place: China | collected 2015 ... | reverse complement strand
TTTTATTTTTTTTTTTTTTTTTTTTATTTTTTTTTTTTTTTTTCTCTTTTAAAATTTTCTTAACCTTCCTTTTTTGGTTTTTTCTTTTGCGTCTTTTTTTAAAAATATTCCCCCCTAAACTCCGTCCCCAAATGGTCTCATTGTGATATAATATAACGGATTAATTTAAAAGAAATGGAGATTGATATGCATACGTTAAAAAAATTTATTCAATATTATGGACCGTACAAAGGGGTATTTTTTCTGGATTTGATCTGTGCTGCTGTAATCAGTCTGGTGGACCTGGCATTTCCGCAGATTTTGCGGATACTAACGAAGACTTTATTTACGGAGAGTTCTGCCACAATCCTGCAAGCTTTATTGCCGATGGCAGTGATTTTGTTTGTAATGTATTTGATTCAGACAGGATGTAAATATTATGTCAGCTACCAAGGGCATATGATGGGGGCACGTATGGAGAGTGACATGCGTCAGCAGTTGTTTGATCATTATGAGAAATTATCATTTTCTTATTACAATAAGAATAATTCTGGACAGATGATGAGTAAACTGGTGTCAGATCTTTTTGATATTTCAGAGTTTGCACATCATGGACCGGAAAATTTATTTATTTCATTAATAAAGATCATCGGCTCTTTTGTATTTTTGTTCCTGATCAACTGGAAACTGGCAATTCCTCTTTTGATACTGGTAGTATTTATGGTGATTTTTTCTTATGGACAGAACCGCAAGATGCAGGCAACATTTATGGACAACAGACGTAAGATTGGGGATTTGAACTCAAGCCTGCAGGATACATTAGCGGGAATCCGTGTAGTGCAGTCTTTTGCAAATGAAGATATTGAGCGGGAGAAGTTTAAAAAGAGTAATCAGGGATTTTTGATTTCAAAAGATGCCAATTATCGTTGTATGGGCAGTTTTATGAGTGGAAATCTATTCTTCCAGGGAATGATGTATCTGATGACACTTGTATTTGGCGGATGGCTGATTGCACATGGACAGATGGAGGCAGGTGATCTTGCGATGTATGCTTTATATATCGGAATCTTTATCAGTCCGATCCAGATTCTGGTGGAGTTAACAGAGATGATGCAGAAAGGCTTGTCTGGATTTAGAAGATTCTTAGATGTAGTTGAGACAGAACCGGAGATTGTAGATGCTAAGGATGCAAAGCCGCTGGAGAATGTAAAAGGACATGTACGTTATGAAGACATTTCTTTTCATTATAGTGATGACGATACACTGGTACTTGCTGATGTGTCGATTGATATTCCGGCAGGAAAATCAATTGCGCTTGTTGGACCATCGGGAAGTGGAAAGACAACAATCTGTTCACTGCTTCCGAGGTTCTATGATGTGACCGGCGGACGTATTACAATTGATGGAAAAGATGTAAGAGAACTGACTTTAAAGAGTCTGCGTAGCCAGATAGGGCTGGTACAGCAGGATGTCTACTTATTCTTCGGAAGTATTCGTGATAACATTGCATATGGAAAGCCGGGTGCGTCGATGGAAGAAATCATAGCTGCAGCAAAGAGGGCGAATATCCATGATTTTATTATGGAATTGCCGGATGGTTATGAAACTTTTGTAGGAGAACGTGGAACAAGATTATCAGGAGGGCAGAAACAGAGAATTTCGATTGCAAGAGTATTTTTAAAGAACCCTTCCATTTTAATTTTAGATGAGGCTACCAGTGCGCTGGATAATGAGAGTGAGAGATTTATTCAGAAGAGTCTGGATGAGCTGGCAAAAGATAGAACCACGATTACGATCGCACATAGATTATCAACCGTCCGTAATGCAGATGAGATATTGGTAGTGGCTGATACAGGAATCGCAGAGCGTGGAACACACGAAGAACTGCTGGCGAAAGGCGGAATTTACGCACATTATTATGAAATGTCGTAAAATTGTGCTGAAAGAGGAAAAAGAGTGACGTAGAAAAAAATGTTCAAAAATGATTATTACTGATACAACAAAATATTTAACAAAAAAATAAACATCTTAGCGAAAAACGGAACGCAGTAAGAAATAAGATAAAGTAGAATTACAATTACAGTAAGATTACTTATCGGAAATTTTATTCTTCGGGAGGAAACATATATGAAATATTATTGTAATCCAATTAATGTTCCGTATCGCTATCAATTCAATATGGATCCACGCTCCCACGGGAAATTACAAATTGACAGGGAAGCGGCGGATCCTTCTATGATTTTATTTCAGGGAAAATATTATATCTTCGCGTCAATGAATCTTAGCGTATGGGTATCAGAGGATATGGTGAACTGGGAGTCTTACAGATTACCGGATAATCTGCCTCTTTATGATTATGCACCGGATGCAAGGGTATGTGGAGATTATGTCTATTTCTGTGCATCCAAAAAAGGAGAAAACTGTAATTATTACAGAACAAAAGATATTATAAACGGACCATATGAGGAAATTCCAGGAACGTTTGATTTCTGGGATCCGAATTTATTCTTTGATGAAGACGGAAGAGTATATTTTTATTGGGGATGTTCTAATATTACATCGGTCTGGGGTGTCGAGCTGGATCCGGTTACGATGGTTCCAAAGACAGAACGGATTGCCCTTTTATCTGGTAATGCCTATGAAAGAGGTTATGAACGGATGGGCGTGGATCATTGTGAATTTCCGAAAAGCGAGGAAGAAGTGGAGATGATGTTCCAAGAATTTGTGAAGCAGAACGGAATTAGCGTAGATCAGATACCAAAACAGATGATTCCACAGATTCGGGGAATGTTTACAAGAAGAGCATTTATTGAAGGAGCGTGGATGGATAAGCAGAATGGAAAATATTACCTTCAGTATGCATGTCCGGGGGCTGAGTATAATGTCTATGCAGATGGTGTCTATATGTCAGATTCACCGCTTGGCCCATTTGAACTTGCAAAGAATAATCCGTTTTCCTATCATCCGGGTGGATTTATGCCGGGAGCAGGACATGGTTCAACTATGTGGGATAAAGAAGGAAATCTCTGGCACACTTCAACGATGAGAATCAGTGTAAACCACCAGTTTGAGCGGCGTGTAGGTATCTGGCCGGCCGGCTTTGATGCAGATGGGGAATTGTTCTGCAATCAGAATTATGGAGACTGGCCAAGAGCTGTAGCAGAGGGATGCAATGATCCGTGGAAAGAGCCGGACTGGTATCTCCTTAGTTATGCGAAACCTGTGAAATGTTCTTCCAACGAAGAGGGAAAGGGCGCAGAGCAAACAGTAGATGAGGATTCTCAGACCTGGTGGAGGGCAAAGACAGCAGAAAGCGGACAGTGGCTTGAGGTGGATCTGGAGCAGGTAATGGACGTAAGAGCCGTCCAGATTAATTTTGCAGATGATGATCTTCCGATTACTTCACCGGGAAAAATACAGGGCTCTGTTACACAGCCGAGATATATTGAAGAGCGAGAGTTGTGTACAAGATGGAAGTTTGAAGGCTCAACAGATGGAATTGAATATTTTACAATTGAGGATAAATCAGAGGCAGTGACAGATCTTCCACATGATTTTATTGTTAGGGAAAATGGAATCCAGGTACGTTTCCTGCGTCTTACAATCCTTGAGATTCCATATGATGTGGCACCATGCATCTCCGGGGTACGTGTATTTGGTCTGGGGGATGGAGAAAAAGCAGAGGTACCGGAGTTCACAGCGAAAAGAAGTGAAGACCGGCTGGATCTTCTTCTTACGATTGAAGGAAAGAAGGATGCCATTGGTTATAATATTCTCTGGGGACATGAAGAGAATAAACTGTATCACAGTTATCAGATTTACCGTGATACAGAAGATGTACAGGCAAAAAAGAATCATGTGATAAAGAAAAGAATCGGGGCACTTGTGAAAGCACAAGAGTATTTTGTGCGAGTAGATTCTTACAATGAAAATGGAATTACAAAAGGACAGGTTGTCAGACTGTAAAGGAGCATTAGAAGCATAGATGAAAGCAGTAAATTTAAGAACAGAACATTTAGTAGATCCAATCGGAATTGATATCCGGACGCCATATCTTTCCTGGAACTGTGAAGAGGGAAAAAAGCAGACAGCTTATGAGATTGAGGCAGTATCTGATGGAAAAGTGGTTTGGAACAGTGGGAAAAAAGAGTCAGATGAGATGCATACTACATTCGGGAAAGAAGCAGAAAGCAGACAGAACATTTCCTGGAAAGTACGTCTTTGGGACGAAAACGGAAAAGAAGGAGAATGGAGTAAGGAAGGAGTCTTTGAGCTGGGAATTCTTGAAAAAAATCAGTTTGTGGCAAAATGGATCAATCCGGAACTGGTCTGTGATCCGAAAGTGCACAAGCCGGCAAGCTGTCTGAAAACTTCATTTTTCCTTGAAAAAGCAGGTAGAGCAAGACTTTACATTACTTGTCATGGGTTATATGAAGCTTCAATCAATGGAAAAAGAGTAGGAAATTTTGTGCTGGCACCGGGTACCTATACTTATGATAAAAAGTTGGCATATCAGACTTACGATGTATCTGGACTGGTACACGAAGGAGAAAACGAAGTGCAGGTGATTCTGGGAGATGGCTGGTACCGTAGTTGTTCAGGTGTTGATGGAGACAGAAATCTGTATGGAGAAGATATTGCACTTTATTTCCAGCTCGAAGTTGACGGAAAGCCAGTATGTATCTCGGATGAGAGCTGGAAGGCTTCTCAGTCTGGACCAATCCGGGAAAATGATATGCAGCAGGGAGAAGTAATCGACGCCACGATGGAAGAGCCAGATGATTATCATGAAGTGAAAGTGGAAGACTTTGGCGTGGAAAATTTTGTATGTTCAAACTGCGTACCAATCGTAGAGTGTGAGCATTTTGAAGGAAAGATTATAAAAACACCAAATGGTGAAATCGTGATTGATTATGGACAGAATCTTGCGGGTTATATTGAATTTACAGTAAATGCCCATGCAGGTGATAAAATTGTCCTGACACACGGAGAAACTTTAGATGAAAATGGAAATTTCACGACAGAAAATTTTCAGGATAGAAAACGTCATAAAGAAGGTGGAACAAAACAGCAGGTTGTTTATACTTGTAAAGAAGGAGAAAATCATTACAAATCCAAATTTACAATATGGGGATTCCGTTATGCACTGGTTGAAACAGAGATTAATTTGTCCGATGCCAAATTCACTTCCATTGCGGTATATTCAAAGATGGAACAGCTTGGAACATTTACCTGTTCCAATGAAGATGTCAATCAGTTAGTTAAGAACAGTATCTGGAGTCAGAAGTCTAATTTCTGTGATGCACCGACAGACTGTCCAACAAGAGAGCGCGCAGCCTGGACAGGAGACATGGGTGTATTTGCGGATACAGGAATTTATCTTGAAGACTGTTATCCGGTAATCCGTAAATGGCTGGATGAATGTAGAATTAACCAGTATGAGGATGGAAAGGTAGCGAATATTGCACCGAAGAATAATAATCCAAGTTTCTTTTCAAAATTGTTGGCTGGTTCTGTCGGATGGGGAGATGCATGTATTATTGTTCCGTATGTCCTTTATAAGAGATATCAGGATAAGAGAATTCTTGAAGAAAACTATGAGATGATGCAAAAGTGGTATCACTTTCTTGAAGAACGTGCAAAGCAGAAGCCGAAGAATCCAATGAAGCTGTTAAAGAGAAATCCATACCGCAGATACACGATCGAGACAGGAATTGATTATGGTGAGTGGTGCGAGCCGGATGTGGAAAGTACGAATGCAATGCGTACTCCACAGGGAAAAGTGGCAACTGCGTATTTCGCAAAATCTGGAGAAATGCTTTCAGAGATTGCATCTATTCTTGGAAAAGAGGAAGATGCTTCCGCATATAGAAAAACAGCGCAAATGGCAAAGAAAGCATTCCGGCATATTGCTCTGAAGGATGGAAAAATCAGTTCTGACAGACAAGCAGAATATGTACGTGCAATCTCTTTTAACCTTCTGACAGAAGAAGAGAAAAAGCAGGCAGCAGAGGAACTGAATGCACTGGTAGTAAAAAATGATTATCATTTGAATACCGGATTCTTATCAACACCATCCCTTTGTCCGGTATTAGCGCAGTATGGATATATAGAAACAGCGTACAGACTGCTTTTGCAGGACACGAAGCCTGGCTGGTTATATGCAGTGAAAAAGGGGGCTACGACAATCTGGGAAACCTGGGACGGAATCAATGAAAAAGGAGAAGTGAAGGAATCATTGAACCATTATTCTTACGGTGCTGTGACTGGCTGGCTTTTCTCCGGAGTTTGTGGGATTTCTCTAAATGAAGGAAAAATCAGTATAACACCACAGCCGAATCCACAACTGGGATATGCAAAAGCAAGTTATCAATCACCAGTGGGAAGAATTGTCAGTGGATGGAAATATGAGAATGATAAACCAATATATGAAATTGAGATTCCGTCCAATACAGAGGCAGAAGTTACACTGCCGGATGGAAGAAAAAGGATCTTGACAGCAGGAAGCTATAAACTGTGATGAACAGAAATTCCAGTTCTGCAGGCTGCATCAAGGCAGGAAATGACCTGATTATGCCAGGTTCACAGAATGATGTAGATGATATTGTGAAATCTGTCAATGCAAAAGAAGGCAAAGTGGAATATCCGCTGACGTTGAATGAACTTCAGCGGTGTACACGCAGGATTTTAGATACCATCGTGTCGGCTTTCTGACAAAAAAGCATTTAAAAGAAAGAGCAAAACAGGTCGTGTAACAAGAAATATAGCCTGGTATCAGAAATATCTGGTATCAGGCTACATTTTTAATAAGGGGTTAGGAATTATGATTACCGTGTTAGTGATTGAAGATGATTACAGTACAAGGTTGGTTACAAAATTACATTTGAAAAATGAATACAATGTAGTGGAGGCATCCAACGGAGTAGAAGCACTGGAGAAGCTGGAACATCAGAAAGCAGATCTGGTCATTGCAGATGTGATGATGCCGAAGATGGACGGATATGAATTTGTAAAACAATTTCGGCTGATGAATAAAACAACTCCGATTCTCATGCTGACAGCAAAAAAAGAATGGGAAGATAAGAAGAATGGATTCGCAATCGGTATTGATGATTATATGACAAAACCTGTGCATTACGAAGAACTTCAGTGGAGAGTACGTGCACTTCTGAGAAGATCACAGATTCATCTGGAAAAGAAAATTACAATTGGCGATTTGATAATAAGCGAAGATGACAATACAGTAAGCTGTGGGGAAGAACGTATCACACTTCCCAAAAAAGAATTTGATTTGTTATTTAAACTTCTGTCCTATCCAAAGAAAGTATTTACTACAACACAATTGCTGGATGACATTTGGGGATATGAAACAGATTCTGATGAAACAACTGTAAGAACGCATATCAACCGTCTGCGGAAGCGGTTTGCTTCTTATCAGGAATTTGAAATTGTTACAGTACGTGGACTTGGGTATCGAGGAGAAATAAGATATGGTAAGTGAAGGAAGAAGGCGGATCGGTACAATTCGCTGGGCTGTCGGACTGGGGATTATCGTCAATGTTTTTGCAGTTGCATCCTATCTGGTCATGGTAGCTATACGTTATTATTATTTTGATATAAAAAGTGACAATTTTTTAGTATGGAGCGTTGCAATCTATCAGACCATGGGAAATCTGTGTGGCGTTGTTCTTGCTGTTGTTTCTGCTATGTTGTATCGGAGAATGGAAAAACTGATCAATGGACTGGATGAGGTCGCAAAAGGAAATCTGGATGTAGAATTATCATTAAAGTATTCAGGTGAGTATAAAGCAATTTACGAAAACTTTAATCGCATGGTAAAAGAACTGAAAAATGCAGATGAGCAGCAGAAGCAGTTTATGAAAGATTTTTCCCATGAATTTAAGACACCGATTAACTCTGTAAAAGGAATGGCAGAATATTTGGCAGTAAATGAGCTCCCCAAAAAAGAGGAAAAAGAATATCTGAATATTATGGCAAAAGAAGCAGGGCGTTTATCCCAATTATCCCAGAATACCCTGTTACTTTCCAAACTTGAAAATATGGAGCTAATTCAGAAGAAAGAAAAATATCGGCTGGATTCCCAGATAAGGAATTGTGCAATTCTGCAGTTGCCGGCTTTTGAAACAAAATACATCAGTCTGGAAGTGAATCTTCCAGAGATATGGTATTTCGGAAACGAAGAGTTACTGGATGAAGTCTGGACGAATCTGCTAGACAATGCCAGAAAGTATTCATCGGAACATACAACGGTATTTATTAATGGAAGAAAGACAGAAGAAGGCATCTGGATTGAAGTAAAAGATGAGGGACAGGGAATGGATGATGATATAGTGAGTCATATTTTTGAACGTTATTATCAGGGGGATGACTCGCATGAAACATCGGGCTTTGGACTTGGATTGTCCATTGTAAAAAGAATTGTCGAATTGTCAGGCGGTTCTATACGTGTGGAGAGCAGAGCAGGAAAAGGAACATCATTTTTTGTATATTTATAAGCAAAAGTTTATGTTGAGTTTATATACATCTCTTATTCTATTATCAGAAAACAGGTGATGGATTACAGAAACAAAAAGCAGTAATCCACAGAATAAAGGAAGGAAAGAAGAAAGATGGATTTTTCAAGTGTAAATGGAAAAGTAGCAATTGTTACAGGAGCGGGCAGCGGAATTGGGGAGGCAGTTGCAAAGATTTTCGGAGAAAATAGAATGAAAGTAGTCTGTGCAGATATAAATATAGAACAGGGACAGGCAGTAGCAGATAAAATCTGTGCGAATGGTGGAGATGCAATATTTGTACAGACGGACTGCAGTGAGAACAGTCAGGTTAGAAATTTGATTGATAGAACAGTAGAGCATTATGGAAAGCTGGATGGAATTGTGAATAATGCAGGAATCGGGCAAGGAGGCCGTCCATTGCATGAATATGAGATGGAAGAGTATGACAAAATCTTTGAACTCAATAGTAAAGGTGTATTCGCCGGAATGAAATATGCGGCAGAAGCAATCTTTAAATCCCACAGTCAGGGTGGATTTCTAATCAATGTGGCATCCATTGCAGGTCTTATCCCACAGCGAGGACAGGCTCTTTATACAGCAACAAAGCATGGAGTTGTTGGCATGACGAAAGCAGCAGCACTCGACTATGCCCCATATGGAATTACTGTAAATGCAATCTGTCCTGGATATACGAAGACGTCTATCTTTGGAAATGCTCCGGAGCAGGCAATGGCATTTTTTGCAAAGGACTGTCCGGCAGGACGGATTGGAAACCCAGAAGAATGTGGATATCTGGCACTTTTCCTTGCAAGTGATTTGTCACGTTATATCACAGGAGCAGCCATTCCTGTAGACGGAGCATTATCGGCAGGTCACATGAATGTATCAACATGGAAACATCCTGAGATTCGTGAGTAATAAAAGAAAAGAAGCCGGTGCGTTCAACGTAAAAAACGTTTGAAGCACCAGCTTTTTTTATATTAGGAAAGTCCTTGTATTTCACGGTTCATAAATTCAGAACTGACTTCCAAAGATTTTAAAGGAGATTTATCAATCCAGTTTTTATGACTCTCAAGAATAATGGCATCCACATTTACACGCAACGCCTGTGTTACAAGCTCTTTCAAATTCATATTACCATAGCCAAGTTCCATACTGTCAGATTTTAAAATTGGTGTCATGGATGCTCCTTCCAGTCTCGTTCCACGATCATTAATATGGTATAATTTCATGCGGCTGTCTAATTTTTTCATAAGTGAAATGGCAGATATGCCGGCTTCTGTAGGCCAGTAGGAATCAAACTCGAATCCGACCAGATCGGGATCTGTATTTTCGAACAGAAGGTCATAGGCTGTTTTCTCAGACTCCACTTTACGAAATTCACAGTTATGATTGTGATAAAGCAGGTGGATTCCAGATTGTTTAAGCGTTTTACCGGCTTCATTTAAATCACGCGCAAGTTTTAATACAGTGTTTTTGTCTGAATAATCAAAGCGGTACATTCCTGTGATAACAACTTTGTCAGTACCGAAATTTTTTGCTTCGGTAATCACAGTGTCAGATTCACGCTGAATAGTTCCAAGATCTTCATGGACACTGACAACCTGAAGCCCTGCTTGTTTTACAAGGGAAGCCCAGTCGTAATTGCCACCTTTTCCGACAGGCATTCCGGCCATCTTTGTCATTATACGAACCAGAAATGAAGTGGGCCGGATCATAAATCCGTTCAACTCAATCCCATCATAGCCGGCTTTTTTTATTCGGTTTAATGTTTCTAGTGTTTCTTTTTCGTTTTTTGTCACGCTTCCAAGCATAATCTGTTGTACTGCTCTTATTGCCATCTTAATCCTTCTTTCCTATTTTTATTAAGAATACAACAAATTTTATGATTTTGTGTTCTTAATTTCGTGTAAATGTATTATAATTCGTTATACAGACTGTATTAAACGAAAAAACGAACATCATCCTTAATTATTTAACACAAGAAGTAGCAGAAAGATTTATTATGAATATGAAAATTATACAGAATATACATTGTTGTCATTCATGCGACATGTGAAATAATAAAGAATTAAGGAGGATATTTAAATGACACATTTTCCAAAAGAATTTTTACTCGGGGCATCGACAGCAGCACACCAGGTAGAGGGAAACAACACAAATAGTGACTGCTGGGCAATGGAACATATGGAACATACAAGTTATGTAGAGCCTTCTCTGGATGCAGTGGATCATTACAATCGTTACGAAGAAGATATTAAATTAATGGCAGAGGCGGGATTGAATGCTTATCGTTTCTCACTGGAATGGGCGAGGATTGAGCCGGAAGAAGGTGTTTTCAGCAAAGAGGCAGTTGAACATTACCGCAGCGTAATCAGATGTTGTAGAAAATATGGGGTAGAGCCGGTTGTTACATTGCATCATTTTTCAAGCCCGATATGGCTGATTAGTAAAGGTGGCTGGGAAGCAGAAACTACAATTGATGATTTTGCACGTTATACACGCTATGTGATTGAAAAACTGGGAGATGAGATTAATTATATTTGCACAATCAACGAAGCAAATATGGGACTGCAGATTACAGCAATTGCCGAACGCTATAAACGCCAGATGATGGCACAGATGGCAAAAGCGCAGGAAACTGCCGGCAAAGATGATGCAGATGGTACAGTTCAGGTTGGTATTAATTTACAGAAAATGATGGAGGAGCAGAAGGAAGCAGCAGAAGAAAATAAAAAAGTATTTGGCGTAGAAAAAGTTGCCAATTTTACTTCAGTGCGTTCTGTGGAGAGTGATATTCTTGTCATGAAAGCACATCAGGCTGCAAAAGAAGTAATTAGAGAACTGGCACCGCAGATTCAGGTGGGACTTACTTTAAGTCTTCATGATATGCAGGCTGTCCAGGCAGGAGGAGAGCCTTTTGCTGAAGAAGAATGGGAAAATGAATTCACACATTATCTTCCATATATTCAGAATGATGATTTTCTTGGAGTACAGAATTATACCCGTTCTTTATTTGGACCGGAAGGTGGAATGCCTTCTCCGGAAGGAGCTGAACTTACCCAGATGAACTATGAAGTTTATCCGGAAGCACTTGAACATGTAATCCGCAAGGTTGCAGAGAATTTTAAAGGAACGCTGCTTGTGACAGAGAATGGAATTGCGACAGATGATGACAGCAGACGAGTTGCGTTTATCGAAAAAGCACTTGAGGGTGTTCAAAACTGTATTCAGGATGGCATTCCGGTAAAAGGGTACTTCCATTGGAGTTTGCTGGATAATTTTGAGTGGCAGAAAGGATATTCTATGACATTTGGTCTTATTGCAGTGGACCGTTCTACACAGACAAGAATACCGAAAAAGAGTCTTACATATCTTGGATCTTTCAGGTAGATAAGGGAGGGCATTTTATGGAATATGTGTTTCCATTTAAAAATACAATTAATCTGAAAACATTTCTGGAAGATGTGACAAAGTGTGAACAGGAGGTGCTTTTTGAGTCGACAGAAGGAGATAAACTTGCATTGAAATCTTCTCTGAGCCGGTTTATCTTATATTCTGTCTGCAACCAGCCAGAATTATTGGAAGGTGCAGTTATACGCTGTAATTGCGATAATGACAGAAAACTTCTTGCACCATATTTTGAATAATACAAAGGAGGAAAGTAGTATGGAGACAAAGGATAAGATTTCTTTTTTTCTGGAATTGATTAATTGCAATTATGAACTGCATCATTGGAGCTTTGATCTGGATTTTAATCTGTTGGAAACAGATTGGGAGAATGCTTTGTTTTCCTGCGATTTCTTTGAGTTTGTGAATTTTAAAGACTTGCTCTTCCAACATTTGTCTGAAAAAAAATATGTTCCAGTTGTGCTGGAAACAGATGCCAGTCTTATGTGGATTGCCGGGTTTCAACTGGAAAATGGAAATCCGGTCAGAATCCACATAGTCGGTCCGGTTTTTTGTGGACAGAATGATCATCTGCTTCTCCAGAAAAAACTGGATTCTTATGAATTGTCTGTAAAACTGCGTATTGCAATACTGTCAATTTTTGAAAAAATTCCGACAGTCCCTTCTAATATTGTGATACAGTATGCAGTAATGCTTCATTATTGTCTGAATCAACAGAGGATTGCAATGAATGAGGTCGTTTTTTTGTCAAACAATCCATCCGGACAAGAGAAAGTTGCTGTAAAAAGTACTTCTCATGCCGGAATATGGGCGAATGAACAGCTTTTCTGCCAGATGCTGGCAGATGGAAATCTGAAGTACAAAGAAGTGCTTCAAAAATCATATACCTTAAGCCATGGTGTAAAGGCGAATATTGGAGATGCACTCCGTAGCCACAAGAATAATTGTCTTGTTTTACTAACTTTATGTTCCAGATCATGTATTTATGGAGGGTTGTCTCCAGATATTGCGTATGATCTGAATGACTATTATGCCAAGAAAATTGAGTGCTGCAAATCAATGGCAGATACGAATAGATTATGTTCAGAGATGTTGGATGATTATGTTAGTCGTGTACAGGAAATGAAGAATAATCCGTCTGTTTCTAATTTGATGAGAAATGCGTGTGAATATATAAAGAATCATCTGACAGAAGAAATTTCGATTGCAGATCTCGCAAATAATACAGGATATACAGAATATTATTTTTCACATAAGTTTAAAAAAGAAATTGGCAATAGTGTGAAGGAATATGTTCAGAAGAATAAGATTGAGAGGGCAAAAAGCCTTCTGTCCAGTACAGAAAAGACGATTCAGGGAATCAGTGATGAACTTGCATTTAGTACGAGAAGCTATTTCTATACCTGTTTCCAGAAAATGACAGGAATGTCTCCAACAGAATATCGGAAAATATACCGCAAATGAAACAGCACATCATTAGGATGTGTCTGTTTCATTTGCTTTTTCTATATTAGGAAAGTACCTTCAATGTTCAATTTTTTGGTAAAATGTTTTGAAATTCATACTATTATGAAATATGCATGAATTACAGAACATCTTTGTGAATTTGTGAACAGCATAATATACAAAATTATTCTATAGTAACATCATGAAGAAAACACATCAAAGAACGAATAGATGTATGGAGGACAAGGGAGAGAAAAATTATGGCGAAAACAAAAAAACGAACACAGAGTGAGATCGATGGCGTTCAGTATAGACGCGCAAAATTATGGCAGATTCTTTTGTATGCCTGCAATGGTCTGGTAGGAATGGGAATCTACCAGTTAATCGGTATGGCAAGCTATGCAGCAAGCGTTGGATTCGGAATTGCTACAGTAGCAGTCGGAGTAATACTGACAAGTACACGTATCCTGGATGCGATTACAGATCCGATGCTGGCATTTGTATATGACAGAGTAAATACGAAATACGGAAAAATCCGTATTCTGTTAATCAGTGGTTTTATTATTGAGGCAATTGCACTTCTGGCAATGTATGACTGGACAGCAGGAAAAGGATTTGGAGTTGCAGTATTTGTCATTCTGTATGTATTTTATGTTATTGGTTACACATTGGCAAATATGACAGCACAGACAATCCCGCCGCTTCTTACAAACGATCCGAAGCAGCGCCCGACAGTAGGTGTATGGACAACAATTGTGAACTATATGACACCGATGATTTTAAGTATTGTATTAAATGCAGTTCTACTTCCAAAATTCGGTGGAACATATAATCTTGAATTTCTGGCAGCAGCATGTAAGCTTTGTCTTGTAATTGCAGGAATCGGAGTAATTCTTGTATGCATCGCAGTTTCAGAATATGACAAACCAGAAAATTTTGTTGGTCTTCAGGAAAAGAAAGAACCACTGAAAGTAAAAGATATGATTGAAGTATTGAAGGATAATCGTCCACTTCAGTGCTATATTGTATCCGCAGCTTCTGATAAGCTGGCACAGCAGACAGCAACACAGGCAGTTATCACAACAATGCTCTACGGTATTATAATTGGCAATATGGGACTTTCTTCTATTCTTACAGTAATAGGAATGGTTCCATCTATCATCTTTGCAGCAGTAGGTGCAAAGTATGCCGGAAAGGTTGGAAGCCAGAGAACAATCGTTACATGGACAAAAATCAGCGTTGGTGTATCTGTTGTGATGTTTCTGTTCTTTGTAGCAATCGACCCAAGTAAGATTGCACAGATGGGCGCCATGACGATTGTTTATGTTTTACTTACATTCTGTAAAAATGGCGCAATGATGTGTGTTTCAACAGCAAATACATCGTTTATGTCAGATATCATCGACTATGAGCTTGACCGCAGCGGTCGTTATATTCCAGCAGTTGTCACAGGTGTTTATAGTTTTCTGGACAAAATTATTTCTTCTGTCAGCGCATTGATTGCAGCGGGGGCAGTTGCTGTGATTGGTTATACGGAGACAATGCCACAGCCGGGAGAAACCTGCACACCGCAGATTTTATGGCTGACAATGTTCATTACATTTGGACTTCCAATCTTAGGATGGATTTGTACACTAATCGCTATGAAGTTCTGTAAGCTCGGCAAAGAAGAAATGGTTGCTGTACAGAAGCGTATTGAAAATAAAAAGAATGCGGCAAAGACAGAAGGGAATTAGAAAATATGAGAAATATCGTATCATTTAATGATAATTGGAAATTTATAAAAAATGCGGCTGACGAAGTGGAAGCAGCAAAGGGAGAAGGGGAGAGCATTGCTCTCCCACATACCTGGAATGCGGTTGACGGACAGGATGGCGGAAATGATTATCATCGTGGAACCTGCTGGTATGTTAAAAAATTTGCAAAACCGGAAAAGAATGAAACAGATAAAGCCTATCTCGAATTTTGTGGAGCTGCAATGACAGCAGAAATTTATCTGAATGGAGAAAAAATATCCCGTCATGAAGGCGGATATTCTACGTTTCGTGTAGAAATCACAGAAAGACTGGAAGAAGAGAATACACTGGTTGTTTCTGTTGATAACTCGAACAATACGACAGTATATCCTCAGACAGCAGACTTTACATTTTATGGTGGACTCTACCGTGATGTAAATTTAATCATTGTTCCGGAAACACATTTTGAGCTTGCTTACTGCGGTTCACAGGGAATCAAAGTAACACCGGTTGTTAATTTGGAAGAAAAGAAAGCTGTTGTGACAGTTGAGGCCTGGGTATGTGGTGACGCAGATATGGTTACCTTTGAAGTAAATCAGGAGAAAATAAATGCTTCGTTAGAAGATGGACGTGCAAAGGCAGAATTTGTGATTGAAAATGTACATCTCTGGGATGGAGTGGATGATCCATATCTCTATACCGCAAAAGCATTTATGGAAAATGGAGACATCGTTAGCACTCGTTTTGGATGTCGCAAATATTATATAGATCCACAGAAAGGTTTCTTTTTAAATGGACATCCTTATCTGCTTCGTGGTGTTTCCAGACATCAGGATTTCAAAGGGGTTGGAAATGCACTTACGATTGAACATCACAAAAAGGATATGGAAATCATAAAAGAAATCGGAGCCACAACACTTCGTTTGGCGCATTACCAGCACGCACAAGAATTTTATGATCTGTGCGATGAAAATGGACTGATTGTATGGGCAGAGATACCGTATATTACAATGCACATGAAAAATGGACGTGCAAATACACTTTCCCAGATGGAAGAACTGGTGGTACAGAATTACAATCATCCATCCATTATCTGTTGGGGACTTTCCAATGAAATCACAGCTGCCAGTGCGGTAGATGATGACCTTTTGGAAAACCACAGATTATTGAATAATCTGTGTCACAGACTGGACAGCACGCGTCTTACTACAATGGCAAATGTATTTATGCTCGAGACGGATTCCCCGATTCTGGAGATTCCGGATATCAATAGTTATAACTTGTATTTCGGATGGTATCTTGGAGAATTGGAGCAGAACGATGAATTCTTTGATGAATATCACGAAAAATATCCGGACAGAGTGATTGGATTTTCTGAATATGGTGCAGATGCAAATCCACAGTATCAGGCAGCGGTACCGGAGAAAGGCGATTATACAGAAAGCTATCAGGCAGTATACCATGAACACATCCTTCAGATGATTGAAAAACGTCCGTGGTTATGGGCAACACATGTATGGAATCTATTTGATTTTGCAGCAGATGGAAGAGATGAAGGCGGCAAACATGGAGAAAACCAGAAAGGTCTTGTGACAATTGACCGCAAGACAAAAAAAGATGCATTTTATCTGTATAAAGCAGCATGGAATAAGAAAGAACCATTCGTACATTTATGTGGAAAACGCTATGTAGACCGTACAGAAGATGTAACGGAAGTGAAAGTATATTCCAACCAGTCCAAAATAACATTGGTTGTAGATGGAAAAGAATTTGAGACACAGACAGGAAAAACAATTTTCAAATTCAATGTGCCAATCTCAGGTGAGCATAAGATTACTGCAATTGCAGATTCTTGTACAGACAGCATTACAGTGAAAAAAGTGGAAGAAGAAAACCAAGATTACATTTTTATAAAACGTAGTCCGGTTACGAACTGGTTTGATGCAGATGAGTTAGATCCGGAATGTTTTTCAATCAATGATAAATTAGCAGAGATTAAAGCAAATCCAAAAGCAGGTGCAATCATTGATGAAATGATGGCAAAAGGAGCTTCTGACCGCGGAGATGTGGCAGATGCAGTAAAAGACAATCCGGGACTGCAGAGAATGATGGGACGCATGACACTCATAAGTCTGCTCAAGCAATCGGGTGCAGACGATGAAAGCATTAAACAGGTGAACCGCATTTTGCAGGGAATTAAGAAAGAAAACTAACAGATGCGACCGCGAGAAATCCGCAGGCATTATAGAAAGGATGATCAGAGTTATGGAAATGACCCTTAGATGGTATGGATCAAAATTTGATACTGTTACATTGGAGCAGATTCGTCAGATACCGGGAGTGACAGGAGTTATCACAACATTGTATGACACAGATCCGGGAGAGGTATGGAGCAGGGAACGTATTCGTGCATTGAAAGATGAAGTAGAAGCGGCAGGACTCCATATTTCAGGTATTGAGAGTGTGAATGTACATGATGCAATCAAGACAGGAAGTGCAGACAGAGATAAATATATTGACAACTACATTGAGACACTGGAGAATCTTGGAAAAGAGGATATCCATCTGGTATGTTATAATTTCATGCCTGTTTTTGACTGGACGAGAACAGAGCTTGCCCGTAAGCGACCGGATGGATCAACAGTTCTCGCTTATACACAGGAAGCTGTTGATGCACTGAATCCAGAAGACATGTTTGGCTCGATTGCTTCCGATATGAATGGCACAGTGATGCCGGGCTGGGAGCCAGAGCGTATGGAACATATCAAAGAACTGTTTGCAATGTATAAAGATATTGACGATGAAAAGCTCTTTGAAAATCTGAAGTATTTTCTTGAGCGTATCATGCCTGTATGTAATAAATATGATATTTACATGGCAATCCATCCAGATGATCCTGCATGGAGTGTGTTCGGACTGCCTCGTATCATTATTAACAAGGAAAATATTCTTCGCATGATGCATATGGTTGATGATCCGCACAATGGTGTTACATTCTGTTCAGGTTCTTATGGAACAAATCGTGAAAATAATCTTCCGGATATGATTCGTTCCTTAAAGGGAAGAATTCACTTTGCACATGTGCGTAATCTGAAGTTTCATACACCGACGAATTTTGAAGAAGCTGCACATCTCTCATCAGATGGCTCCTTCGATATGTTTGAGATCATGAAAGCACTCTATGATATCGGATTTGACGGACCGATCCGCCCGGATCACGGAAGAATGATCTGGGGAGAAAAGGCAATGCCAGGATATGGTCTATATGACCGTGCACTCGGGGCAACTTATCTTAATGGGTTGTGGGAAGCAATCACAAAGGAGGAGAAAAGGCATGAAGTTGTATAAGGAAGGTCTTAAAGATCATGCTTTATGGGAAGAGAAAGGTTATCAGCTTCCTAAATACAATCGTGAAAAGGTTGCAGATGCTACAAAGAAAAATCCGTTCTGGATACATTTTGGTGCAGGAAATATTTTCCGCGCATTCCATGCAAACGTAGTCCAGAACTTGTTGGATGCAGGTGCGCTTGAGCGCGGACTTATTGTGGCAGAAGGATATGATTATGAGATTATTGAGAAGATGAACCATCCGCATGACGATTATTCTATCCTTGTAACTTTAAAAGCAGATGGAACAATGGAAAAGAGTGTAACGGGAAGTGTCGTTGAGTCTCTTGCACTAGACAGTGAAAATGAAAACGCTTTTGGAAGACTAAAAGAAATCTTTGCTTCCGATTCCCTTCAGATGGCAACATTTACTATTACAGAAAAAGGTTACAGTGTGACTGACAGACATGGAGAGGTTGTTCCGGATGTAAAGAAAGATATTGAGAATGGACCGGAAAAACCATGCAGCTACATGGGAAAAGTGGCATCTCTTCTCTATACACGTTTTGAAAACGGAAGAAAACCAATCGCATTTGTAAGTACTGACAACTGTTCTCATAATGGAGACAAGCTGAGTACTGCCATCCTCACATTTGCAAGGGGATGGGCTTCTAACAAGTCTGTTTCACAGGAATTTGTGGAATATGTTTCCAATCCAAAGGAAGTATCTTTTCCATGGTCTATGATTGATAAGATCACACCACGTCCAAATGCCTCTGTGGAAGAAGTACTTCAGAACGATGGTGTGGAAGAAGTGGCTCCGATTATCACTTCAAAAAACACTTATGTTGCACCGTTCGTGAATGCAGAAGAATGTGAGTATCTCGTAATTGAAGATGCATTTCCGAATGGAAGACCTGCACTTGAAAAGGGCGGACTGATTTTTACAGATCGTGAGACAGTAGATAAAGTTGAGCGTATGAAAGTATGTACCTGCTTAAATCCACTTCACACTGCTCTTGCAGTATTTGGATGTCTGCTGGATTTCCAGCTTATTGCCGATGAGATGAAAGATGAAGATCTTAGACAACTGGTTGAAGTAATCGGATACAAAGAAGGGCTTCCGGTTGTGACAGATCCTAAGATTATTAACCCAAAGGATTTTATTGATACAGTTTTAAAAATCCGAATTCCAAATCCATTTATGCCGGATACACCACAGCGAATTGCGACAGATACTTCACAAAAACTTTCCATCCGTTTTGGTGAGACAATCAAAGCATATGAAAAATCAGAAGAGTTGAAAACTTCAGACTTGAAGCTGATTCCACTTGTGTTTGCGGGATGGCTTCGCTATCTGCTTGCTGTGGATGATAATGGAAATGCATTCGAACTTAGTCCGGATCCGATGTTGCAGAGCCTGAGTCCGGTATTTTCTAAGATACAGCTTGGTGAAACTGCTGAGATAGAAGAAATAATCCGTCCGATTTTGAAGGACAAGAAGATCTTTGGTGTGGACCTTTACGAAGTAGGGCTTGCAGAAAAGGTATGTGGTTATTTTGAAGAGATGCTACAGGGAACTGGTGCAGTCAGAGAAACTTTGAAAAAATATGTATGGGAAAAATAAATGGAGGCTCTTTAATGAAATCATTTATTCATGACGACTTCTTACTGACGAATGAGACAGCAAAGGAGCTTTATCACAATGCAGCAGAGACTATGCCAATCATTGATTTTCATAACCATCTGAGTCCAAAAGAAATCTATGAAGATCAGTGTTACGAGAATCTGACACAGGTATGGCTCGGTGGAGATCATTATAAATGGCGAGGGATGCGTGCCAATGGTGTACCAGAAAAATTAGTTACGGGAGATGGAGATCCTTATGAAAAGTTTCTTTCATGGGCAGAGACTGTGCAGAACAGTATAGGAAATCCACTATATCACTGGACACATTTGGAAATGAAAAGATATTTTAATATTGATGAAACACTTTCACCGGCTACAGCAGAGAAAATCTGGCAGATTGGAAAAGAACAGTTGCAAAGACCGGATCATTCCGTTAGAAATCTTCTTCGGATGCAGAATGTAGAAGTGCTTTGCACAACAGATGATCCGGCGGATGATCTGAAATATCATAAGCTTTTGGCACAGGACGAGACACTTGGATTTAAAGTGCTCCCGACATTTCGCCCGGGCTCTGTACTGGATATTGAAAATCCAGGATTTTCAAACTATATTACACATCTTGGGGAAGTTGCAAAAACTGATATTACAACATTGCACGGACTGTTTGAGGCCCTTGAGAAAAGACTGGATTATTTCGTGGAAAAAGGATGTCATGTAACGGATCATAGTCTGGAAAAGGATTTCTATCGTCCGGATACGACACTTGAGGGAGTAGCATACATTTATACGAAGGCATTAGGCAATACTCCAATCACAAATAATGAAGCAGCTGCATTTCGAGGTTTTGTTTTAAAGAATCTTGGTCAGATGTATGCAGAGCGCTCTCTTGTAATGCAGCTTCATATTGGTGCGCTACGGAATACTTCTACTAGATTATATGAAAAACTGGGTGCAGATATCGGGTGTGACAGCCTGAATGATTTCAACTATGCACCGCAACTTGCAGGGCTGCTAGATTCTATGGATGTTACAGATAGTCTTCCGAGAACAATTCTGTATTATCTGAATCCGAAAGATGGACCGATGCTTGCCGCTATGGCAGGAAATTATCAAAGCAATTCCGATGGAATCCGTGGAAAAGTACAGCTTGGAACAGCCTGGTGGTTCTGCGATCATAAGCGTGGTATGGAAGATCAGATGGATGCACTGGCAGATACCGGAATGATTGCAAACTTTATAGGAATGCTTACCGATTCCAGAAGCTTTCTGTCATTTCCAAGACATGAATACTTTCGGAGAATTCTATGCAACAAGATCGGTTCATGGGTAGAAAATGGTGAATATCCAAAAGATATGGAATATCTGAAACAGATGATTAAGAGAGTCTGCCATGATAATGCAGAAATGTATTTCCGATTTTAACTTATAAATGAAGCCGGCAGGATAAGTAATTCTGCCGGCTGTTGTATATAGATAGAGGAGATTATAGAAGATGGAGAATATTTATTTAAAAATTAAAGAAATAGGAATTATACCGGTTGTTGTTCTGGATCAGGCAGAAGATGCTGCTCCGCTTGCGAAAGCTTTGTGTGATGGTGGAATTCCATGTGCCGAAGTTACATTCAGAACAGAAGCAGCAGAAGAGGCTATCCGTGTGATGTCGGAAAAATATCCTCAGATGCTTGTTGGTGCCGGAACTGTACTTACAACAGATCAGGTAAACAGAGCAGTTGAAGCGGGAGCAAAATTCATTGTCAGCCCGGGCTTAAATCCTACAGTCGTAGATTATTGTGTAAAACGAGGAATTCCAATCATTCCCGGATGTTCTACACCAAGTGATGTAGAAGTGGCTATGGAGTTTGGGCTTAGTGTTGTGAAATTTTTCCCGGCAGAACCGGCAGGTGGACTGAATTATATTAAAGCAATTTCAGCTCCGTATTCTAATATAAGATTCATGCCGACAGGAGGGATCAATCCAAAGAATGTAAGTAGTTATTTAGAGTGTCCGGCAATTCTTGCATGCGGCGGAAGCTGGATGGTGAAAAAGGATCTGATATGTGAAGGAAAATATGATGAAATTGAAAAACTGGTCCGTGAAGCGGTAGAACTCGTTTCAGAGGCAAGGAAGAAATTAAAATAGGAGGAGAAATCATGGCAAAGGTTGTTACACTTGGAGAAATCATGTTGAGACTTTCTCCTCCCGGAAATCAGAGATTTGGACAGGCACAGTTATTTGATGTCTGTTATGGAGGTGCAGAGGCAAATGTCGCAGCATCACTTGCGCAATTTGGCCATCAGGCTGTATTTCTTTCCAAACTTCCAGATCATCCGCTTGGTGATGCTGCAATTGGACAGCTGCAGAAAGTCGGCGTAGATTGCTCACAGATTGCTCGAGGAGGAAAGCGTCTGGGAATTTATTTCCTTGAAAACGGAGCATCTGTCCGTCCGTCAAGCGTCATATATGACAGACAGGATTCTGCGATTACAGAGGCAAAGGCAGAAGAATTTAATTTTGAAAGCGTATTTAAAAATGCAGATTTATTTCATGTATCAGGAATCACCCCGGTCCTTAGTAAGGATACATCGTTACTTACACTAGAAGCTTTGAAAAAAGCGAAAAAGTATGGAGTTACGACATCTTTTGATTTGAATTACAGAGCGAGACTTTGGACAGAAGATATTGAAGGAAAGCAGAAATCTCTTGCAGAAATGATGAAGTATGTAGACATCTGTTTTGGAAATGCAAGAGATGCAGCAAAATGTCTCGGATATTCAGTTCTGGGAGTGGATCTGATTGACGGAGATTATAGTATCTGTGTAAATGAAGAAAATATGAAAAAAGTGTTGGAAAAATATCAGTTGAAGTGCCTGATCACGACATTGAGAAAAAGTATCAGTGCTTCTGATAATACATTATCAGCAGCAGTATGCAGCGAAGAAGGACTCTATACAGGAAGTTCGTATCCACTTCATATTGTTGACCGCGTAGGTGGAGGTGATTCCTTCGCAGCAGGATTTCTACATGGATATCTTTCTAAAATGAGTATTTCGGATGCACTGGAATTTGCCATTGCAGCATCTGCGATTAAACATACGATGCCTGGGGATATCAATTATACGACGGAAAAAGAAGTACTGGCACTTATGAACAGTGATGGAAGTGGAAGAGTGCAGAGATAGAGGGATACTGGTTCACAGGCAATATGTGAAATGAGGGGGGATGTGATTTTATAAGCTCTATTCAATTTTTTATCGTATTCCGGTATTCTCCGGGGGTCATATCAAATGCTTTTTTAAAATGCTGAATAAAATTTGCTTCATTTGCAAATCCCACCATAATCCCGATTTTATAACAGGGAATTTCCGTAGACTGCAATAACATCTGTGCCTGAAGCAACCGCAGATGTATGAGATATTCTCTGGGAGAAAAGCCTATATATTTCTTGAATTGCCTGCATAAATGATATTTACTGATTCCTGTAAAACCTGCCATGGCTTCTAACGTAATATCCTGCGCAAAATGATGTTCCAGGTAATTTTGAAGAAGACTGATCGTATCAGGTATTTCTTCAGTATTATGAAATTCTTTCAGGCATTCTAAAATATAAAAGAGCATTTTCTCCAATTCAAAAGAAATATAAAAATCACGATTGATCACCGGTTCGTTTTGCATTCTCAGAATCTTCTCTAATTGTGTTTGAAAAGATTTTTGCTGTGTGCAGTGAAATACAGGTGGTTTATTTGCAAAATTTTCGTTGTAAAAAAGCGCAGATTGACCTCCCCAAAAGTGCAGATCAGAATGGCACCAGTGATTGCCCATGGTTTTGTAGAATTGTGCTTCTCTGCAGTCGATGACAAAACCGTCTCCTTTTCGCAATGTATAACGCTGTCCCCTGTAAATCAGTTCCCCTATTCCCTCATAGGTATACAGTAGCAGAATGGATGGGTAATTACTGCGTTTCGTATAGTAAGAAGCTCCAGTGTCCATATAAGAAAAAGACTGTAGATACATTAAGTATTTTTGCTTTTCCAGGGACAGTGGATGCTGCAGAAGATAACGGGATTTTCCATCAATACAGAATGATGTGTCTTTTGCCGAAGGAAGATGGTGCATTTTCACCATTTTCTGATAAGCTTCATCTTTCAGCACATCCTGATTTTCTCCATCTGTCTGATGAGTAAAGAAATAAATATGTTCAAACATATATGCTCCTCCTTTAAAACAGCAATTTTCAATAGTTATACAGCAATAAAATATCTAAAATCAATGTATAAATTATACTATAATGAAGCAAATAATAAAAGGAGGATGCTAAAATGTTAGTTAAAAATCTGAAAGTGCTTCACATGGAAAAACCTCTCGCTATCGATGTTGTGCCATATTTTTCCTGGATGATGGAAAGTGATATTCCGAATACCATGCAGGAGTCTTATCAGCTCACAATAAAGGATTCTGTGGGGAACTGCATATATGACTCGGGGGTTGTTGAAAGCAGTCGCAATGCCTATATTCCGTATAAAGGAGCAAAATTACAGAGTAAAATGAGGTATCTATGGACTGTGCATGTTTTGGATAATCACGGAAATACTGCGACTGCCACATCTTCTTTTGAGACAGGTTTCTTATCAGAAAGTGACTGGTCTGCAAAATGGGTGAAGGCTCCTGGAAAAAGAAAAAAAGGAAAGCCAGGATTTGGGAAACAACAGCCTGCCACTCTTTTCCGTAAACAATTTGCACTGAAAGATAAACCTGTGAAAGCCCGTCTGTATGCTACCTGTCATGGTGCTTATGAATTATATCTGAATGGAAGCCGGGCAGATTCCCGTCTTCTGGCTCCGGAACATACCGTTTATGAGAAATATCTGTGCTACCAGACTTATGATGTGACAGAGCAATTGACAGAAGGGTCGAATGCCATTGGCATGCATGTGGGGGATGGATGGTATTTATGTCCTCAGTCATTGCCCAATATGAAAAAAATGGACTATGCACATGCAGTACTCTTTCAGTTGGAAATTACTTACCCGGATGGTTCAATGGATATGATTATCTCTGATGAGGATGTGAAATGTTCCAACGGTCCCGTTCTGTCTGCAGATTTGTATGCAGGAGAATATTATGATGCGAATAAGCAGATAAAAAACTGGAATTGTGCAGACTTTATGGATTCCGGATGGATTTCCTGCATGGAAGCAAATTATGGATATGAGAGTCTGGTTTCTCAGATTGGAGAGCCCGTCATGATCGTGAATGAACTTCCTGTTTCCCGGCTGACGAAAAGTCCGAAAGGAGAATGGATTCTGGATTTTGGACAGAATATTGCAGGATTTGTCCGTATGAAGGTAAATGCTCCAAAGGGAACACAGATTACCTTAGAACATTGTGAGATACTGGACAAGCAGGGAAATTTCTTTAACAATATTCAGGGAGCCGGCGGCGTGGGAAAAGGCGTTGACCAGAAGGAGGTTTATGTCTGTGATGGAACTTCAGCCACTTATGAACCTCATTTTACATACCATGGTTTCCGCTATGTGCGTGTTACCGGAATTGAGCCGAAAGCAGAAGAGTTTACGGCATGTGTCGTATCAACAAAAAAGGAAAATCTCGGTACTTTTAAGACATCAGATGAACGTCTGAATCGTCTCTACGAAAATATCAGATGGTCTCAATGCGCTAATATGCTTTCTGTGCCGACAGACTGCCCACAGCGGGAAAAAGCAGGATGGACAGGAGATATGCTTGTTTATTCCAGAACAGCTCTTCTGAACGAAGACTGCACCGCTTTCTTTACTCGTTGGCTGTACAATATGGAATGTGATCAGGATGAGTATGGGATTATTCCCATGGTAGTTCCGCAGGATGGAAATTATCCTTCCATGGGCAAACTGATGAGTATGATGTACGGGGTAAAAGGTTCAGGAACTTCTTCCGGCTGGGGGGATGCTGCTGTGATTGTTCCGTATTCTATGTATGAGATTACAGGAAATACAGATATCCTGAGACAACAGTATTACTGTATGAGACGCTGGTGTGACTACATAATTCTTCAGGCAGCATCCAATAAACCCAAAGACAGTACCATTCCTGATGATATTGAGAAATATCTTTGGGATACCGGTTATCACTATGGAGAATGGTTGATTCCAAGTCAGAGCAAAAATGGTCTGGATATGAAAAACCTGAAAAATATTATGAGTATGAGTTCCTGCTACACTGCTCCGATTTTTGGATGGAATTCGGTTCATACCTTTGCGAAGATTGCTGAAATTCTTTCTGAAGAGGCCGATGACAACATTTTATATTTGTCTGACATGAAAAAATATCAGGATATTGCGGACCACATGAAGGAAGCCATTCAAAAAGGTGTTATAAAAGAAGATGGTTCTATGCCTTCGAATCTGATGGGAGCATATGTACTCCCAATTTATTTCAATCTGGTTCCGGAAGAACATAAAGAGACTTTTGCTGGAAATCTTGTAAAGTCTATTGAGAATAACGATATGTGTATGGATACAGGATTTCTGACCACACCGTATCTGCTTGATGCACTATGCAAAATCGGACGAATAGATCTCGCTTATACGCTGCTGTGGCAGTCAAAAAAGCCTTCCTGGTTATACGAGGTAGATGCGGGCGGTACAACGATATGGGAAAACTGCAATGGCTATGATGATGACGGAAATCCCGGTAACTTAAGCTTTAATCACTATGCATTTGGTGCTGTTGCAGACTGGATCTTCCGTACAGTAGGAGGTATTGATACAAAGGGTGCCGGTTTTAAACACTTTCGTATTGCACCGAAGCTAGATGGAAAGATTAGTTCCAGCAGTAGAAGTTACAGAACGGAGCAGGGTACAGTAGTCTGTGAATGGAATATAACAAAATCTGAGAAGAAAAATATTTTTTCATTGCACACGGTAGTTCCATGTAATACAGTTGCAACTATCGAATTGCCGGATGGTACTGTTCATGATGTAGGAAGTGGAGAATATAGATATGAAGTCGAAATATCCTTATAGTAAAGAATTGAGAAAAACCATAAGTTTTAGCAATATAAATCTGGAAGAAAAAGTAAGAGACGGCAGTCTGGCAAAAGTTGCCGGTTTTTTCAGTAAGCAGGTCTCATCATATAAGAGCAAAATAGCAAAAGTCAGAAAAGATACCTGTCAATCTTTTGATCAAAAAAGTATTACTTTTTACGAGTTTACCCCGAAAAAAGAAGAGTCGCTGTATCCTGCTATGATTTATTATCATGGAGGAGGATTTATGTTTCCTATTCAGAAAGCTATGATGAATAATAGCTCCCTGTATGCAGAGAATACAGGCGTAAAAGTTTTTTTGCCTGAATACCGTCTGGCCCTTGACAGCCCATGTGACACGACATTGGAGGATTGTTATGCCATGCTGAAGTTTATATTCGAAAATGCAGAGAAACTTAAAGTAGACAAAAATTGTGTATTCCTGTATGGGGACAGTGCTGGTGGTTGTCTTGCTGCCGGTATTGCGCTGTTAAATCGTGACAGAAATCATTATCCGTTATGTGGTCAGATGCTTATTTATCCGGTATGTGACAATGAAAGAGGAAAATATGAATCGATGGAGAAGTATAAAGATGCTGTATGGAGTAAAAATTCCAATGAGCAAATGTGGCGTATTTATTTAAGCCGTGGTGTTGAAAAGGAAACCTATACCATTCCTATGAAAAATGAGTTACATGATTTGCCGCCTGCTTATATAGAACCACAGCAATTTGATACTTTACGGGATGAGGCAATTGCTTATGCCAATAAGTTAAAAAATGCCGGAGTAGACGTAGATTTAAATGTAATCTCAGGCTCTTATCATGGATTTGATGCAGATTTAAAGAGTCCTCTTGTAAAAAGAGTTTTTGAGAAACGATATGAAGTGATACGAAAGTTTATACAATAAAGTAAGAGCCATGGAGATTTTCTTCCATGGTCTTTACTTTATTCGATCAATGTAATTAATTTTGCAATCGGTTCAACTTCCTATACTTTGCCGGACTCATCCCATGGTATTCCTTGAATTTCTTGAAGAAATAGGTTTGATTACTAAAACTAAGCTGCTGGCAAATATCTGCAATCGGCATGGCGGTTGTGATGAGTAAATCGCACGCTTTCTGCATGCAGAATTTCATACCATAATCAAATAGCGAAAGCCCGGTGAATTTTTGAGTAATCTTATATAGATAATCTCCAGAATAGTGGAAATGTGTCTCTAATTCTTTGCGGCTCACACGACCATTATGCTGCACAAGAAATCTGGTAATAGAATCAAAAAGCTCCTGCTCGGCACTAGAGGTAAAGTGTAAGGGCGTATTGTGATAATGTTTATTATCAAAAAGCAAGCTGATAAGCTCGAGCATCATTGCATTTATGCGAAAGGTAGATCCCATAGAAGGTGACTGGATTTCCCATAATATTTTTTCAAATCGGTCATGAATGTTCTGATCAATCCACATGGGTGTTTCCAATGGAATAAAATCTATATAATTCTTATCTGAAAAATAATTCTTTTTATGATTGATATTAAGAAAATCATTGAATAGATTGGATTTGATATTTTCTTTTTTAGTGAAATATCGAGGGGCTTCCATCAACTGTAACAGGTATTCTTCAGAGAATTGTAAAAAGGCAATTCGATGATAACCGCCGTATTCTTCTTGATGAAAGACATTTTTATTCATAAGACAGCAGCTGCCTTGAGGATAGTAATGTCGAAGATTTTCTATATTCTGGTAAATATCACCGTCTATTACAAACATTAATTCGTAAAAGTCGTGACGGTGTAATGTGGACATACGAGATTGTATGTCCATTTCTTTTGCATTCAGTGTTACATACATATTTTGTATGGGGGATGATTGCATAATGATGAGTGCAGTCTCCGATGAATCAGGATGATGAGTTGAAAAGTATAGATTAAAAGGGCCATCCAGATGATGCTGCTCAGGTATGCTTTTAATTATTTCGTTAAATGGAAGCTGGTTTAATATCCCAGAAGACATTCCAAAATAGTGGTTTTGTGACGTATTGGTATCTAAAATAGAAAACATAATACCTCCATTATTGAATATGTTGTAAAATATGAATTTATGTTTGATTATGACGTATCTTTTAAATTATACATCATTTATAATAAAACACAATAGGAAACATTGAAAATATATATTGTAACTTACAATTAAATGAAAAAACAGTTTGGAGGAGCAAATGAAAATTAGAGACTTTAATAGAGACTGGGAATTTCACAGCGACAAAAGTGCTGAGGTGCAGATCGTAAATCTTCCTCATGATGCCATGATTATGGAAAACAGGGATAAATCAAATCCATCGGGTGGAGCATGTGCCTATTTCGATGGAGGAAAATATTCATATAAGAAGAAATTCAACCATGATGAAGAAAATAAGAATGTGATTATGTACTGTGAGGGCATCTATCAGAACTCAAAAATTCTATTAAATGGTGAAATGATAGATGAGAGACCATATGGATATGCAGCATATTACATATCACTTAGCGAGCATCTTCATTCTGGAGAAAATGAAATTGAAATAATTGCGGATAACGCAGATACACCGAATACCAGATATTATTCTGGTGCCGGAATATATAGGAATATAAGCCTTTTTACAGCAGGAGAATCGTATATTTTACCGGATGGCGTCAGAATTTCCACAATCAATAATGATAGTGTACATATTAAAACAGAAATGCATGGAACAGGTAGTGTACATGTATTGGTATATGAAGATGACGTAGTAGTAGCTGAGGGAGATGGTAATGATGTAACCTTGAAAATTCCTAATGCAAAAACATGGGATGAGGAGAGCCCTTTTCTTTATTCATGCAAGGTAGAGTTAATTGAATCAGGAAAGTTATTGGACTCTGTAATGAAGCGATTTGGAATTCGAACGCTTGCATGGAATGGTAATGGATTCTTTGTAAATGGTAAAAATACTTTACTCCGTGGAGCATGCGTTCACCATGATAACGGTATTCTTGGAGCATGCAGTTTCAGGGATGCAGAGTATCGCCGTGCCAAAATACTGAAAGAAGCTGGATTTAATGCCATTCGAAGCTCTCATAACCCGATTTCTTCACATTTGCTCGAGGCGTGTGACGAGCTTGGAATATATGTAATGGACGAGACTTGGGATTACTGGCTCGTGCATAAGAACCCATATGATCAGGCAAATGAGAACTTCCTGAAATGGTGGAAGCAGGACGTGGAATCTATGATCCAGACGGATTATAATCATCCATCAGTGATTATGTATTCAATCGGAAACGAAATTTCTGAACTCGGTACAGTTAAAGGACAGGAGCTTTGTAATGAAATTGCAAATTATGTCAGAGAGTTCGATGAAACCAGACCTGTTACCTGTGGGGTGAACTTGCTTCTTGCAGGAATGGCTAAAAAAGGTAAAGGTCTTTATTCTGATAGCGATAATAAGAATGGCAGTCAGAGCATGGATTCTATGCCGACTAGTGCTTTTTACAATGTGCTTATGAATAAAATGGGAGGACTGATTGACAAAATGGCTTCGTCAAAAGCTGCGGATAGTGTTTGTGATTCACTTTCTCCAATATTAGATATTGCTGGATATAATTATGCTACTTCCAGATATCAGAAGGAGAGCAAGACAAGACCGGATAAATGCTTTGTGGGTTCAGAAACATTGCCTAAAACACTGTATGGTAACTGGAAATTAGTGAAATCTATCCCTAATTTAATAGGTGATTTTATGTGGACTGGATGGGATTACTTAGGAGAGACAGGTCTCGGAACTATACGTTATGTACATAAGAAAACAAAGGAAAATGCATATAAGGGACTTCCGATTATCTCTGGAAGCGGTGTAATTGATATCTGCGGAACTCCACAGGCTGAAGTAGCATGGAATAAAATTATTTGGGGATTACAAGATGAACCAGCAATCGGAGTTGACCCGATGCAGTTCCCTGAGTATACCAGAGCAATGTCTATGTGGCGCAATACAGATTGCGTTGAAAGTTGGTCATGGGAAGACTGTGACGGAAACAAGACCAACATAACTATATATGCTTCTGGAGTCAGTGCTGAACTAATTTTAAATGGAAGAAGTCTTGGTAAAAAGAAAGTAAAGGAAGGAAAGGCAATATTCAAAAATGTGAAATACATTCCTGGAAAAATCGAAGCAGTTAATTTGGATGCAACCGGTAAGGAAATTGGCAGAACAGCGTTGCAGTCAGCTACCGGAAACACAACTCTAAAATTAGAGGCTGATAAAATGCAGCTTAGGCCAAATGGGCAGGATCTTTGCTTTATCGAGTTGAGCTTAGTAGGAGAAAATGGAATCTTAAAAATGAATGCAGATACAGAAATAAATGTACGGATATCCGGAGCAGGAACTCTTCAGGGATTTGGTTCAGCTGTACCTAATACAGAGAACAGTTTCATTTCAGGTATCTACACAACATATCGCGGTAGAGCATTAATAGCTGTACGAACTGGTTATGAAGAGGGAGAAATTCATGTTTCAGTAAGTGCAGATAGAATATCAGAGCAGACAATAAATATTCAGGTAAAACGAGAAAAATAATGGCTAAATGGTTAACTGTATGGGCGCAGGCTCAAGAGGGTGCGCAGAGACAGATTATGGTCAGAATCTTATGCGAAAGATGATGAGGACGAGAAGAAGCCATTTTGAAACAGTTAGAAGAAAAAGAGCCTTTGCCGGATAAGCTAATTACGGTATTGATCGTGTTTGCAATTTTAAAAGGACTTCCGAAAAAACTCACTGCTCTTTATGATGTGAACGGCAGTGTGGAGAGCTTAGACTAAAAAGTGAAAATCTTCCTATTGCGCAGGTGTCACACCAACAAGCCATGAAGCTAGAGCAAAAGAACCCGATACAGAAAGCAAAACGGTATTCTATGAGAAAAAATATATGCTGCGCTGCTTTAGATTCTTCTATTTGCATCGCAAATTCATAGACGCTCTGATTACAGCCGGAATGGGGGATTTTCTTGAATTGCCAGAGGATGTTGCAACAATTTTATATGATTTAAGAAAACAGACGGGCTAAACCCAGAATAGAGGCGATTATATGTTTAAGAAACTGGTATTGGTGCAAGGCATCTTGCTTGCTCTCCAGACACTGTTATATTTTGGATGCGAGTTTTTTCAGAGTAAGATTCACAACGTAAAACGTCCGGTGGATGATAAGATTCCTTTTCTTCCATGGACGGTGTTACCTTACTGTTTCTGGTTTCCAATGATTGCTTTTTATCCTCTGATAGTTTTCCGAACAGATCCATATTCTTACTGCGGTTATCTGATGACTATGGTGATGGAAAACGTACTCAGTGTGGTGTGCTATTTGGTCTATCCGACTTCTTTTCAGAGACCAGTGCCTCCAGATGGATTCTGGGGAAATTTTATAAAACTCGTCTATCATGGAAACTACCGAGGGCTGAATTGTGCACCAAGTCTGCATTGTTCTAGTTGTTTCCTTGTAATCTGTGTTTCCTTCACATGTGCTGGAATGAGTCTTTGGGTCAGGGTATTTACAGTTTCAATTGCCATTATGATTGTGTTGTCAACACTTACAACAAAACAGCACACATTAATTGATGTGCTGACGGCAGTTCCGCTTTTTCTGATAAGTAGGATTTTAGGAATTTTGTTAACAATCCGGTATTTTACACCGATATTGACATTTGTTGGAAAATAAAAAAGAAAGAGGTGGGTAGACTTTTATTCAAGAGGATCTCTGTTTGAGGGAATTATGAAATGCGTTCTGGGAATCTTTATATTTACTCATGCGGGAATTACGACAGTTTTGTTTTCTTATGTATTTAGCATTTATATTATAATCAATGGCATTATCTGCATGGAAACAGCAATCTATATGCAGAGAACATTTGAAGTGAATTGCAGAAAGTATGTCCTTTTATCATGCTTTGTAGTTCTGGGCGGAATTATTATGATGTTCTTTTCTCCAAATACGGTTAAGACGGCTGCGATTATGACAGGGATTATTTTCATCATAAATGCGGTGATCGATGGAGTGATTTTATATCGCATCCACAAAATACGCAGACAATGTGCAGAAAAAATTCAGGATGCCGTAGATGAATTAAGTGGAAATATTATTGATGAAGATAATGTGAAATGAAAGAAAGAGACAGAAAATTTGAAAAATGAAAATTGTTTAAATTTACAGATTGAAGGCACATCTTGAATCTGATAAGATAAAATTGTCAGAGGATTCACACCAATGTTCTAAATGGTGTAAAAGTGGTGTAATTTCAAAAAATCATATCGAAAAAGCCTTATTTTTCAAGGAAAAATCCCAATCATTAACAATTCTGAAACAATTTTCAAACACAATATAAACCTACATATCCTATGCTGTATGTAAATCATGCGGCATAGGATTTTTTTGAAGAAAAATACGATAAAAAAATAGATACAAATTATGAGAAAGGATATACATGATTATGAGAGCAGCATTATACAATGGACAAAAAAGTATAGAGATGACGGAGCTTCCAACACCAGAAGCGGGAGAGAATGATATTGTGGTAAAAAATATTTATGCAAGCATCTGTGGTACAGATGTAGCCGTTTATGAGCATGGTCCGGGAACTGGACACAGAATTACAGTTGGAAGTGAGTTCGGACATGAGATGGTATCCGAAGTGGTTCAGGTTGGAAAAAATGTAAAGGACATTAAGTTAGGTGACAGGGTTTATCCGTATCCACGACTTGCAAAGGGAGATCCTAAACGTGCAGGAACGATAGGCATTGCTGCCGCAATCGCACTGAAGTATTTTGGATGTCATAAGGTAATGATTTGCGACCATTCTGATTTTCGCCTGAATAAAGCAAAAGAATTGGGATTTGAGATCTGTAATAATGGACAAGAGGAACTCAAAGCAAAATCAAAGCAGGTATTTGGGTGTGCGATGTCAGCATTGGGGGAAACTTGTGATGTGGATATTTATATTGATGCAGCAGGAGCAGATGGAATTATTGAAAACTATCAGTCAATGGGAAAAATCAATTCCAGAATGGTAGTAGTTGCCGTCAAAGCAGGACTCAGGCCAATTGATGTGCTTGCCATGACTTACGGCCAGCATGCGATTATCGGTTCCGGCGGATATTTTCCGGAGGATGTATGGGATGTTATGGCAATCATGAAGAGCAGAAAATGGGATATTGAAAGCATTATTACAGATGTCTACCCATGGGAACAGCTTCCACAGGCAATTGAGAAGGCTTCCAGGGTGGATGAGGCATTGGATGTGGTGATACAATATTAATATTGAAATACAGGGGTTTTATTATGCCGGAAAAGGAGTTTGCTGCTTATGCACTGGTCATCAGTGTAACAGGTATTTCAAAGATTGTAGTTTTTGCAAGAAATGGTGTCAGTGAACATCCCTTTATGAAGTGGCTGCTTTCCGTACTAATTGTAAAAAAATGATTCATGAGAATCAGTTCCGAACAGAAATAGCCCTGTATCCGGGATTTTGCATTAACATATTATATGTTATATTTAAGACAGCAACCGGAATTTATTATCGGTCGGGTATTCTGATAAGAAGAAATACGGAGGAAGGAAAATGATACATATTTTAGTGGTCGATGATGATGAAAAATTAAACAGAACGATCTGTAAATGGTTAAATGATGTTGGTTTTGAAGCAAAAGGGGCGTTAAATGCAAAAGATGCCTTTGAAGAAATGTATAATAGCTTATACGACCTGATCATTTCTGACATTATGATGCCGGAAATAGATGGGTTTGCATTCGCAGAAAAAGTAAGAGAGGTCAATAAACATATCCCGATTTTGTTTGTGTCGGCAAAGGACGATCTGCCATCCAAACAGAAAGGATTCCAGATTGGGATTGATGATTATATGGTGAAACCGATCGAACTGGCAGAGCTTGAGATGAGAGTACGGGCATTGTTACGTTGGGCAAATATTGAGATGGAGCGAAAACTTACGATAGGAAATCTGGTGCTGGATGCGGATGCTATGACAGCAGAGATCGATGGAGAAGAGATTCCGGTTGCGACAAGAGAGTTTAATATTTTGTACAAATTGCTTTCCTATCCGAAAAAGACTTTTACCAGAGCACAGTTGATGGATGAATTCTGGGGAATGGATACAGATACAAGCCTGCGGGCAGTGGACGTATATATTACTAAGATACGGGACAAATTTTCTGCCTGTGATGGATTTGAAATCAAGACAGTAAGGGGACTTGGATATAAGGCGGTGTTGTCATAATGGAAAAGGATCAGCGAATCAGGAAGAGGATTTTTCCTATATCCATTTTTATTCTTTCACTTGTATTTTTTGCAGTGATCACGACGATCCAGATGAAAATAATTGGAAAATATATTCATGCAGATGAAATTTCGGCTGTGGCGGTGACTGGCGTGTTTGGATTCTGGTTTCTTGGGTCTGTGATATTTACATTTTTTACAGGCTGGCAGGTGCGAAAAAAATATACAGAACCATTAGAAGAGATTGCAGATGCGGCGAGAAAAGTAGCGGAAGGCGATTTCTCAGTTTATTTAAGACCGAGACATACAAAGGATAAGGCAGATTGCCTGGATGTATTGGTGCAGGATTTTAATAAGATGGTGGAGGAACTGGGAAGCACGGAAACATTAAAAACGGATTTTTTTTCCAATGTTTCTCACGAATTTAAGACACCACTTTCTGTAATCTACAGTAATGCCCAGATTTTACAGAGACAGGAAATGGATGAGGAACAGAAAGACTGCGTGAATAACATCGCAGATGCCAGCAGGAGGATGTCAAGCCTGATTCAGAATATGCTGAAGCTGAATAAACTGGAAAAACAGACGATTATACCGGAAGTAGAAGTGTATGATGTATGTGCACAGCTTTGCGAATGTGCCGTGCAGTTTGAAGAAAGCTGGGAAAAGAAAAATCTGGAACTGAACGTGGAGATGGAAGAGCGGGCATACATTGCGGCAGATCCGGGACTGATGGAACTGGTATGGAACAACCTTCTGTCCAATGCAATCAAGTACAACAGGGAAGGCGGTTCGATTACCATTTCAGAGACAAGTGATGATCAGTATGTCAGAGTTTCCGTTGCAGATACTGGCTTAGGTATGAATGAAAACGTAATGAAACATATCTTCGATAAATTTTATCAGGGAGATGAAAGCCATGCAACTTTTGGAAATGGATTGGGATTGGCTCTGGTAAAACGAACCCTGGAGTTGTCAAATGCATCTATTACTGTAGAAAGTACACCGGATAAGGGCTCTGTGTTTACTGTGATATTGGAGAAAGCCCAGAAAACAAAATTAGAAAGAGAGGACGAAAATGAATCCTGATGTTCAAAGAGAACGGCAATCGTTCACTTCCTATGAATATAAAGAAATAAATGTAAAAGAAGAACAGGCATCCTTTTATCTGGACTGTTACGAGAACTTTGGATGGAAACAGGATGGGAACTTTCCAACGCAGAATAAGGGGGATTCGGTGGTCCTGAAGCTGAAGCGGAATCGGAAGATCGTAAATAAAGTGGAGTTGACCAGACTACAGAGACATTTTGAGGCAGATATTCAGGACATTGTTTCCCTTGAAAATTCAAAAACAAGTCTTGCAACGATTCTTGCACAGGTTATAGGAATTCTCGGTACTGGATTTATGGCTGGATCGGTGTTTGCGGTAACGGCAGAACCGCCGATCATTTGGCTTTGTATTTTACTGGCGATTCCTGCATTTGCCGGCTGGATTCTGCCGTATTTTGTCTATAAAAAAGTCAAAGAAGAAAAGACAAAAAAAATAACTCCGTATATCGAGGAAAAATACGATGAGATCTATGAGATCTGTGAAAAAGGGCATTCTTTATTATAAAATGGAAAAAGCATTATAGAATTTGAAGAAACTGGTTTTTGAAGAAATATTCAGAAATCGGTTTTTTTAACAAAAGTTAGCAAGAATTCTCCTTCCTCTACAGGTGGGAGATGAATTGCAGAAAAAACAGAACACTTGTTCTGTATCACGAAGTGTGGTATACTATAATCAGTCGAAAGAATAGAAAGGACTGATTATATGGATAAAATGGATCATAATGCACATTCAGTATATTTGATGTATTATCATCTGATCATGGTTGTAAAATACCGAAGAAAAGTAATAGATGATCCGATTTCGGAACGTGCAAAAGAGATCTGGGAACGTATAGCACCTGATTATGGAATCATACTGGAAGAATGGAATCATGATGTTGATCATGTGCATGTTATGTTTCGGGCACAGCCAAAATCAGAACTCAGTAAATTTATCAATGCGTATAAAAGTGCAAGCAGCCGTTTGTTAAAAAAGGAATATCCACAGATAAGGGAAAGACTTTGGAAGGAAGCATTCTGGAGCCAAAGTTTCTGCCTGTTGACAGCGGGTGGGGCACCGATTGATGTTATCCGTAATTATATCGAGACGCAGGGAGAGAAAAAAAGATGAATATAGCTTACCGTTTTCGTATATATCCAAACAGAGAACAGGAAGTTCTGCTCGCAAAAACATTTGGCTGCTGTCGTTTTTTATATAATCAGATGTTGAATGATAAGATACGGGAATATGAAATATCGAAAAAAATGCTGCGAAATACACCGGCGATGTATAAAAAAGCATATCCATTTTTGAAAGAAGTGGATTCCCTGGCACTTGCAAATGTGCAGCTGCATCTGGAAAAGGCATATAAGAATTTTTTCAGGAATCCAAAGATTGGCTTTCCAAAATTCAAATCAAAACACAGGAGCAGAAAAAGCTATACGACAAATGTGGTCAATGGAAATATTCAGGTAGCAGACCAGCGGATAAAACTTCCGAAACTGAAATGGATCCGTATGAAAAAACATCGTGATATTCTAGAAAAATATTGCCTGAAATCTGTAACAATAAGTATGGAACCATCCGGAAAGTATTATGCAAGTCTATTATATGAAAAATCTGACTGTGAAAACCAAGCAGAAAAATTTGATTATGAAGATGCAAAGATACTTGGAATTGATTATGCAATGCATGGAATGGCTGTGTTTTCTGAAGATATACAGAGAGAAAATGAAGGATATTTCAGAAAAAGTGAGGAACGGCTGGCAAGGGAACAGAGAAAGTTATCCCATTGCGTGAAAGGAAGCAATAATTATTACCGACAGAAAAAACGTGTTGCATTATGTCATGAAAAAATCCGAAACCAGAGGAAAGATTTTCTGCATAAACTGAGTTATGAAATAGCAGAGGTATATGATGTTGTTGCAGTAGAAGATATTGACATGAAAGCAATGAGCCAGTGTATGCATTTTGGAAAAAGTGTCATGGACAACAGTTATGGAAAGTTCCGGGAATTGCTGGAATATAAGCTGACATGGAGAGGAAAGAACCTGGTACGTGTAGACCGTTTTTTCCCTTCCAGTAAAAAATGCTGTAAATGTGGCAATATAAAGAAAGAACTGAAACTTTCAGACAGAGTATATCTTTGTACATGTGGAAATCGGATAGACCGGGATCTGAATGCGGCAATCAATATACGTGAAGAAGCACGTCGTATGTTGTTAGCAGGATAAATGAGAAGTGTCTGTATCCAGACAATGAAAATATCCCATAACTGGGTAAAAATGAATCGCGGGGCACGCGAGGATAGCTTGTAGATACTTGGTTCAGTAGAGCCATTGAGCAAGAAGCCCTCACTTCAAAATCTGTGATTTAAGTGGTGGGAGCATGTCACTGATTTTCAAACAAAACTCAAACGATTTTTAAAAAATGAAGAAGTATACTGTGGTCATAACAAAAGCAAGAAAGAAACGAGGTAAAAGGAAATGAAAAAAAGTAATTTTGTAGCGATGATACTTGGAACCATTGGAATAGTATTTTTTGCACTGGGAATGTGCATGGCACTGATTGAGGAGTGGGGAATGTTCCATCAGGGAATAGTTTCCGGTGTGATTGGACTGGTGATTCTCCTGATCACGTTGATCGTATGGAGAAGAATGGAAGGAAAAGAGCCAATCAAATTAAGCGGTAAGACCGTTGGTACGGTTGTGCTGGCGATTTTCGGAGCACTTCTTCTTGGCAGCGGAATGAGCCTGTGCATGGTATTTGGAAAGCTGATTCTTGGGGTAGTGATTGGACTTGTAGGTATCGTAGCATTATTAATGCTGATTCCACTGACAAAAGGACTGAAGTAATTACATATTAAAAATAACAGAGAAAATCCCCTTTTCGTAAGAGACAGTGATTAATATTCTTACGGAAAAGGGATTTTTTATTACTCAAATTAATATTTTCCAAACAATTTTACAGAACTACTGAAACATAGCTCCTTTAAAATAGCCATAAAGAAATGGAGGATATGTAATGAAGACAATTTATATACTTTTAACAAGATCCACAACAATTTTATCGAGACTGGTACATTTTGTGACGGAGGATACCTACACATATGCAGCACTTGCGTTTGATGAAGAGTTCCCTCGCTGTCGGGCTGTCGCCCTATAAAATAGCAAAAAAAGACGTCCTTGCAAGTAAAATGGGAAGAAGTGATCCTGAAACAGTTGGAAGAAAAAGAACCATTACCGGATAAAGAGAAAGATCAGATTGCCTGGGTAAGAGCTGCTAATCAGCACAGAGCGATTGCGGAAGAGATTATTCTCAAGGAATTGATTTATGTTTAAATGAATGTGATGAGGTCGTGGAATGCGACCTCATTGTTGTATGAGAATATAAAATTGCAGTAGGCAGAATGAGAGAGTTGGGGTAAAATAAGAATATAGACTTTATAGACTTAAAGAAATTTTTTGAGATGTCAATCTGGAATTTCAAAATGGAAAAGTTGCGACACTGTCGCAATAATCATCGAAAAGGGAGGTTGCGCTGATGAAACATTCTGAAAAAGAAAAGACAACTTTGGATTCACTGAGTCCAAAATTAAATAGAAATATGATTGCCTATCATGAAACAGGCGATTTATTTGCTGATACATGTGAAATCGTAGAAAGTGCACAAAGCATTGCGTATGCGGCTGTCGATACAATTTTGGTTCAAAGAAATTGGTTGTTGGGAAAACGAATTGCTATAGAGTGCCTGAACGAAAATGGAAAGGCAGACTATGGAAAAAAACTATGAAAAAGCTATCAGCAGAATTAAAAGAAAAATATGGCAAAGGTTTTGATTTTAGTAGTCTTTATAAATACGTAAAATTTCATCAGGAATTTCCTGAAATTTTGGACTCGTTGCGTCCAAAGTCTGGACGTCCATTGTCATGGACACATTATAGAATTTTACTTCAAGAAACATCGCCAGAGGCACGGGCATGGTACGCAAAAGAAGCACAGGAGCAAGCTTGGTCGGTTCGGACATTGCAATTCAGAAGAAATTTTATTATTTACAGAAAGAAGACAAAGAAAATAAAGATTTCTAGAATACAAGTAAAGACAGGCGTGAGTCATAAAAAATATGACTTACGTCTTTTTCTGTGCGCCTTGCGACGCACGTTTCTTATGGGTGAAAGTCCCTAATCCGCCCTAGTAGTGGGAATGTTTGTCAATATGGGAATCAATTGGATTCATGATACTAAATAGACAAGGGGCTGAACAGCAAAGAATGCCATTCAGCCCCAAAAATTAAAAAATGCAGTAGAAATCCCGTTTTTCCTCCGTAAATCGGGCAATGGATCCAAAGAGAGTTTTTTCTATTGTCATTTACTCTTTACACCTCCAATAATGGCATAGCTCCGCGTTGATCGTCCGGCTTTTGCCTATTTATAAGTATATCCTAAAAGAGCCAATGGACTACAATTTCTCATAGTTCATCGGCTCTGTGACTGTGTGTCAGGCTCTTTGATAACTATTTTTTCTTATTGTTCTTCCATGTTTTATATATAACATTGGAAATAGGAAGTAAAACACATATAGCTACAAATCAATCTGGAAAATGTGGCATAATCTCAATCCTCCTTATCTTATACAAGATTGAATATAGCCGCTGCAATGCAGATAGCAGCAACAATAAGTGATACAATAATTCGTAAAATAGAAAAACTATACAATTTTTCCGGATTTTGCATGTCATAACGCACGGTAATGGTTGTTCCAATCTGTGACGCCATTGGTACTTGTATGCAGTTTTGGGACTGATACGTTCTTCCATTCACTTTATACGAAACGGTCGCCCATTTTGAATTACGAAATTTTGAGTTTTCTGGATTTATTGTTTTGAAAGAAATAATCGTACCGACGGTTTCTGACGTTTTGTTTCTTTTTAAAAAAAATTGAAAACAGTTTATCAATCCAAAACACAATGCTATCACAGTAATGACATAAAGAAAAATAGTATCTCTATCCATAGTCCCACCTTCTTTCTTTATCACGCCAAGTCTGCTTTATCGTAAATCTTTATAGACAAAGATGCTGATATTGCTAAAATCGCAAAACCAATAAGGACAATACCGCCATAAACAAGGTATGGGGAAAACATAGAGAGGAAGTTTAAGTTTAGACTTCCTGCTCTCATAAACAGTGGCAGAATAAATGGCGAAGCCATAATAATCACCCCAAAGGCAAACTTTGTTTTTCCATATCCAAACTTATACTGTATTGGCAAATAAATACCAATAAAAACAGATACTATAAGAAACATAAATGCAAACAGCTTGATATCTGATGTTCCTAATCCGGGCATAAACAAGGTTTCAAGTTCAAAAACGATACAACAGATTGCATATATAGCCATACAAAAAATGTATTTTGATGAAACTATCGCTTTCCGTGAAAATGGTGTGGCACATAGTAATGTCGTAGCTTTTGGAAATTGATACTCTTTTAGGGATACATATTGCAACAGCATGAAAACGCCAAAAATGACAGAAAGAATAAATCCAAAAACTCCCGTAAACTCCGGTGTCCGCCAACGCATGACAGGTGGGATAAGTGCAATAACTACAAGCATAATCAGCACATATTTTTTTACAATCAGAAAATCCTTTTTTAGTAGGGCGAACAACATCATTTTTCACCTCCGATATTTCCAAGCATAATATCCTCAATCGTCGGACGCTCAACCATAATGTTGGGAATATAAGACCGTACTTCGGATATTTGCTTTGTAATTCCTGTAAATCCAAAATCAGTTTCCGATATAGATAAAAAGAGCTTGCGAGTATCAGTTGTTAAAGCTCCACTATCACCTTTGACAATCCGATATGTGTCAAGCAAGGTATCCTTTTCCTCTCGAAAGACGATACGCCCGTTATCAATCATAATGAGCATATCGGCAATCTTATCAAGGTCAGAGGTGATATGTGTCGAAAAGAAAACACCTTTGCCGCCATTTTCCATGTACTCAGTTAAGATTTTCAAAAGCTGCCCCCTAACTAAAGGATCAAGTCCGCTTGTCGGCTCATCCATAATCAAAAGTTCTGCATTATGAGAAAGAGCTAAAGCAAGAGCATACTTCATTCTCATACCTTTGGAAAGGCTATTGATTTTTTGCTTCGGGTCAAGCGAAAACATATCCATGTACCGCTTAAAATCCTGTTCAGACCATGAAGTGTACGCAGACGAAATAATTCCTTTCATTTCACCGAGCGAAAGTTCTTCGTAAAATCCCCCACCATCTAAAACTATACCAATACGGTCTTTGATTTCTCTTTCATTCTTATCCATGTCAAGACCGAAAAACTGAATTTTGCCGGATAGCTTGTTCGTCAGACCTAAAAGCGTCCGCAGCGTTGTTGTTTTACCTGCGCCATTAACACCAATAAAACCTGTGATACACCCCTCTGGCAAAGAGAATGTCACATCTTTCAAAGAAAAATCGCCATACGACTTATTTAAACCGCTGACTGTCAAAATATCGTTCATTTCAATCCTCCTCGTAAAGAATATCCATCATGGAATTAAGTTCTTCCTTACTGATTTTCAGTGCTTTTGCTGTTTGTATCATATCCGCCATTTTTTGTTCTACAAGCCGTCGTTTGGAGTCGCGGAGTAATTCAAGATTGCTTGTAGATACAAATGTCCCAATTCCTACTTGACTTACAATAAATCCCTCCTGTTCTAACTCCTCATATACCCGTCGAATTGTTAAGACGCTCACTTTCAAATCATTAGCAAAAGCCCGAATAGAGGGAAGTGCGTCCCCTTCAACCAATTCTTCTTTTAATATGGCGTCCTTAATCTGGTCTTTTATCTGTTGGTATAAGGGAGTGTCAGAAGTATTTGAAATTAGTATTTTCACAAATCCCCTCGCCCCTTTCTTTTAGTGTGATGTAACTACATACACATTATAAACAACAGGCACATTATTGTCAATATAATACTGAAAACAAACAGATAGAGAGGAATTACAGGGTTTTTCTTTACTCTCTTTTGGCAAAAAGAGGCTTCCCGTTGTAATAGATAACAAGGGATAAAACTTTCATAGCAAGCATACAGTGGATAAAAGTATTATATGGAATTGCATTGATATTTATTGGTATAATATTGGTTGCCCTGCATTTTATTGTGGTTGGAAATGGTATCGGATATTTCATTTCTGGCATATGTTTGTTAATTTTGAGGGTATTTCTAATTTGGATATTTGAAAAATATTTGGATTTGGAGAAAAAGAGAAAGCTAATGCATCTCGACTTCTTACTAGTGCTGTTGACGGATACCCTTCGTCATACGGGATGTACCAGATTGGGTGAAAACAACGTCAATCCCAAAGCTATGCAGTATGTGATGGGCCATTCAGATGCAAAGATTTGCATGGCTTGTAGCGTTCACAAAATCTTCACAAAAAAAATTAGCACTCACCTCTTGACAGTGCTAATAATGAGTGTTATATTACATATAGAACAAAGGAAGAGGAACAAAAAGAAGAGTTCCGAATCCGGAGTTGAAAATGTTGATAACACTCAGGAGCAATCCGAAAGTGCTTGATTAGATTTTAAGATATCTTTTGAAAGGAGATATGACTTATGTTAATGCCTAGTATTTTTGGAGAGAATTTGTTAGATGACTTTTTTGGATTCCCATTTGATGGAGATTATAATTATAATGCAGCAGGTTTGATGACCACAGATGTGAAAGACACAGATCATGGTTATGAAGTAACGATGAACATGCCGGGAGTAAAGAAGGAAGATGTGAAAGCTGAACTGAAGGATGGCTACTTGACCGTCAGTGCTGTATCGAATAAGCAGACAGATGAGAAGAACTCGGAGGGCAAGTATCTCAGACGTGAACGTTACAGCGGTTCATGCAGCAGAAGCTTCTATGTTGGTGAAGGTGTTAAACAGGAAGACATCAAGGCTAAGTTCGAGGATGGCACCTTGAAGCTTGAAATTCCGAAAGAGGAAGCAAAGCCTGCAGTAGAGCAGAAGAAATATATATCCATTGAGGGATAATGATTCATTGGCTCAGATGTTTTTAGACAATAACAGTTAACAGATTGGAATATAGATATTTGATTGAAAAGGAGATATGACTTATGTTACCTAGCATTTTTAACAATAATTTATTTGATGATTTCTTTGGTTTTCCATTTTATTATGACAACAGAGCAGAAGATAAGGCAGAGAAGAAACTGTATGGTCACCATGCAGGCAATCTGATGAAGACAGATATCAAGGAACTGGACAATGGCTATGAACTTGAGATTGATCTTCCGGGCTTCAAGAAAGACGAGATTAAGGCTGAATTGAATAATGGTTACCTGACCGTCAGTGCAGCAAAGGGTCTTGATGAAGATAAGGAAGACAAGAAGACAGGCAAGTACATCAGACGTGAGCGTTATGCAGGCGCATGTCAGAGAAGCTATTATGTTGGCGAAGATATCACAGAAGAGGATATCAAGGCATCCTTTGAACATGGTATTCTGACACTGTTCGTACCTAAGAAAGAAGCAAAACCTGCTGTAGAAGAGAAGAAATATATTTCTATCCAGTAAAAAATAAATGTATATGAAGCGCAGGAATTCTAAGCAAGTCCTGAATCAAAAAGGCCGCAGCCCATTTGGGTTGTGGCCTTTCGCTGCTTTTAGGGTTTTAAATAAATCGGATGCAAAAATGAAAATAATTGGAGCTGTTTAGAATCAGCTTCAAAAGTTGGAAGGCTTTATAATCTTAGAATTAGAGACGATTTTGGATTATAAAGCCTTTTTTGTGGATAAAAATGTCAATTTATATAGATGTGGTTGAAAAGTTGTCGAATCTTGTCGAAATGTTGTGGGCAAACAGGGTCTGTGCTCTGGAACTGTCACATTCCCTGGCAATCTGAAGGGTGCAGTAGCTCTTTAATGCGGAGCGGATCTGCAAGGTTTCATTCACGTCATCGACATGAAGGTGCTGATCGGCTTGTTGACCGGTATATCGGTATGTAGTATTATATGAGTTGAAAAAATGGACAGTTAAAGAGAAAGGCGAAGCATAGCGAATGATAGTTGCAACGGTATTTGGAAAGATTATTTCTATTTTTATTATTATGATTGTAGGCGTGATCTGTTGTAAGATGGGAATCATTGATGATTATACAAAACAGCGTTTGTCCAGACTGAGTACACTGGTTGTGAATCCTATTTTGATTTTTACTTCCTTTCAGATGGAGTATGACAGTGAGTTGCTGAAAAAAATGGGCCTTCTTTTTGTGTTGGCCGTCATCAGTTATCTGATTTCCATTATGATTGGTCATTTCCTTTTGCATGAGAGAGAAGGGTATGATCTGTCAATTGAGAAGTTTGCAGTGACCTATGATAACTGTGGATTTATAGGGGTTCCGCTTGGTTATGCGCTTTTTGGAAATATCGGTGTTATCTATGCAACCGTGTTTGTCGCTGTTTTTCATATTTTCTGCTGGACACATGGCATCATGCTGTTGGATAAAGGCGGTTTTCAGCTGAAGAAGCTGATTAATCCATGCCTCATTGCGGTCATCGCAGGTATGGTATTCTTTATTTTTCAGATTCGTCTGCCGGAAAGTATTGATTTTGCAATGGGTGCCATTGGCGATATGAATACGCCGCTGGCGATGCTTTTGTCCGGCGCGATTATGACACAGCTGAATTTTAAGGAGGTTTTGATAAAAAGAAGACTCTTTTTCGTGGCGTTACTGCGCTTGATCGTTTCGGCAGGTCTGTTCTGTTTGTTACTGAGATTTCTGCCGATTGATGATCAGATGCGGACAGTAGCCGCAGTGACTGCAGCGTGTCCGGCCGGTGCCATGACGATTACGATGGCGATTATGTATGAGCATGATGATCATTATGCGACAGAGCTTTTTACAGTGACAACGTTGCTTTCAATCCTGACAATGCCACTGTGTATGCTGATTGCCGGATAGGGCACTGCGCAGACAGTCTATTTTGTTATGACAGAAATCTATAAAGGTTGAAAATTTAAAATACCGCTATCCAAATACAACAAAGCTTGCATTGGATGGGCTAGATTTTGAAATAGACAAGGGTTCTTTTATTGGGATTATTGGAGAGAATGGAGCTGGAAAAAGTACGCTCTGTCAGGCGTTCAATGGTCTAGTTCCGGGGTTTTTCAAAGGGGCTTACGGAGGAAAAGTTCTGATCGGGGACACGGAAGTAGCAAAAACGACTGTTTCAAAGCTGTGCCAGAAAGTCGGTCTGGTATTTCAGAATCCGTTTAACCAGCTCACCGGTGCAAAAGAAACGGTTTTTGAAGAAATTGCATTTGGTTTGCAGAACTTCGGTGTTCTGAAAGAAGAGATGATAAGCCGTGTCAATGAGGTGATGGAACTGCTGGATATTGCGGATTACCGGGACAGAAATCCGTTTGACCTGTCCGGTGGTCAGATGCAGAGGGGAGCGCTGGCAGGTATTCTTGCGATGAAACCGGAAGTAATCGTGTTAGATGAGCCTACTTCACAGCTTGATCCGGCGGGAAGTGAGGAAGTTTTTGCGGCGGTCGATAAGCTCACCAAATCAGGGATTACGATCATTATGGTGGAACAGAAACTGGAAAAACTGGCAGAATACTGTGACAGGATTTTGTGGCAGAGAGTTTCGAGCGTGTGATTGTTATGGCGCACGGAAAAGTGCTCGCAGACGGCACAAAAGAGGAAGTGTTTGCACAGAAGGATATCCTGGAGCAGGCAAGGCTCGACCAGCCATATTTGACAAAGCTGTGTCAGCGGCTTGGGTATAAGAAGTTCTATTTTTCATTAGAATAAGAAAGGGAATATAAACAAAAGCGGAGGTTTAGATAATGAGAAATTTGTTAGTAGTGGTAGATATGCAAAATGATTTTATCGACGGTTCGCTCGGAACAAAAGAGGCAGTGGCTATCGTGGATAATGTAGTGGCAGAGATTGCAAAGTATGACACAAAAGACATTTTTGCAACAAGAGACACACATCCGGAAAATTATCTGGAGACACAGGAAGGAAAAAATCTTCCGATTGTGCACTGTGTGAAGGGAACAGAGGGCTGGCAGATCAATGAAAAAGTGAAAACTGCATTAAAAGATGCAACAGTGATTGACAAGCCAACGTTCGGTTCAAAAATTCTTGCAGACGAGATTGCAAAAATCGCAGAGAAAGAAGATATCACCGTTACATTGGTCGGACTTTGTACTGATATCTGTGTTGTCTCCAATGCAATTTTAATTAAGGCATATCTGCCGGAGATCCCAGTAAAAGTCATTGCTTCCTGTTGCGCAGGTGTCACACCGAAAAGTCATGAAGCAGCCTTGACCACGATGAAAATGTGCCAGGTGCAGGTGAAGTGATAGAAAATATATTAAAGAAGTTGGTGCTAATTCATGAAAACATTTATAGTTAGCTATCGGCAGAATAGGTAGAAAGATATGATAATATTATCCAGAACAGACTATGTATAGATAAAGTAAAAGCTGCCAGACTGCAGGAGCCGGAGTGCAGGGCGTTTATTTTCACCATTTTGCATTGCTTGTAGCGTTCACAAAATCTTCACAAAAAAGTTAGCACTCACCTCTTGATAATGGAAGTCGATTTTTGTCCTGTCTTGTGTGTCCCGGAAGTGCCCTTTGAATAAAGGCTTTGTGGGCAGTTGAAAAGACCAAATGGAGTGTAAATGGAGTTGAAAAAAATTTTTTCTCTTGTTTATATTCCAGATTCACCTGCAAATTTCGTGAAATCAGTAGATCTGGATCCGGAAGGTATACTGATTGCACAGAAGCTATCATGGTATTATAAAGGAGAATTTCATTACTGGTATATGGAAACGGAAGATTATGAGAAGTGTAAGTCAGAGGAAGGTATATCGCCGAAGCGGATGAGGATATTGGAGCGGATTACAGATGATAGATTGAAACCGGTGGTGGAAAGAATTAAAGCGTATGAGACTGCCAGGTATCAGGAGATGTTGATGGAGGAGAGAAAATGATGATCAGAGACGCAAAAGAAAAAGATATTCCGAGAATTTTAAAGTTATTAGAACAGGTACTGCAAATTCATGCAGATATAAGACCTGATATTTTTATCCCAGGTACAACAAAATATACGATAGACGAATTGAGAGAGCTTTTAAAAAATGAAGAAAAGCCAATATATGTTGCGGTGGATGAAGCCGATGTTTGTGTAGGGTATGCATTTTGCCAATTACAGGAGCAGCCTGTTTCAAATAATATGGTGCCGTTTAAGTCGTTCTATATCGATGATTTATGTGTTGATCAAGAAGTACGGGGGCAGCATATTGGTGAAAGGCTGTTTGAATATGTAAAAAACGAAGCAAAGCAACGGGGGTGCTATGAAGTGACATTGAATGTATGGACAGGAAATACTTCAGCAGAGAGATTTTATGAGAGAATGGGAATGCGAACGAAAAAAAGACAAATGGAATACACGGATCTGTAAAACGATAGCTTGAAACATTAGATTGTGAGATGAAGGCAAGGGGAAATGAAATATGACAACAAATCATCTGATTTTAGATTTTTCACATGTATATTGTGACGAGAAGATTCCAAAGAATGATAAAGTGCATTGGATGGACTGTTCTGATATTACGGAATGTGATTTATATTGTTCCAAACGTGCAGAAGAAATCAGAGCGAGAATTGCGCCCTATGGCATTCATGGAATTCATTTTTGGGATTCTGGAAATTATCACTATGTAACAGGCATCATGACGACATTGATTAAACAGAAAATTTCTTTGATTTTGCTTGAACATCATACAGATATGCAAAAACCGATGATTGAGCAAATGACAAGCTGTGGTGACTGGGCAGGAAAAGTATTAAAAACAAATCCATGGTTAGTAAGAAGTCGAAATAAGCCTGTATCAGACAATTTTAGGCATTAACCAGAGAGATATCGGTAGAGAAAACAGAAGTTTAAAAATGCGGAAACTCAAGAATTATTGATGCTTGACAGTCTACTTTAAGTTTGCTATAATATTAAGCGTAAAATTTTGGTGGACTTTTCCGGATTCGGTCATCTTTTTGCCACACAGCTATCTTGTGTTAGTTGTGTGGCTTTTTTTGTTGTCCGTATCTCGGAAGTGTTAGCAGAATGGCGGACTATATCTGTATGGAAAATATTTTTTTGTCTCTTATCAAGACGCGCCATAGTGTACGGGCTTAGCGTCGGTGCGATTGCATTGGGGTATCCGGCCCAGGAAGCCGATCAGCCCGCAGTACGCAAACAAAACGATATTGTTCGGATGTAATGTCCCGCTGTCCGGCGCATTTTTTTGCACCGGACAATTTGTGGAGAGGAGGGAAAGTATGCAGACCAATAATAAAATGGCGGTTGCTCCTGTTGGAAGGCTCATTTGGCAAATGTCGATGCCGCCGCTAATCTCCATGTTCCTGCAATATTCCTATAATCTGATAGACAGTGCGTTTATAGCGCGGTTGAGTGAGAATGCACTAACAGCTGTTTCTCTGTCATTCCCGATTACAACACTGATGAATGCGGCGTCTATCTGGATCGGTGTCGGCGTGAATGTACTGATTGCAGGGTATCTTGGGGAGAAAAAGCAGGATGAGGCAAATACCACCGTCACACATGGATTGTTACTGGCCTTTGGAATTGGTGCTTTGTTCAATCTTCTGTCATTATTGATTATGAAATCCTACTTTGGGGCATTCACCAATAATGAAGAAATTTATCAGCTGAGTATTGCCTATATGAGCGTATGTTCGTTCATGCAAATTCCCAATATGGTGCATATCGCAATCCAGAAGATGATACAGGCTACCGGGAACATGGTTGCTCCCATGTGGTTCCAGATTGCAGGAGTGGTCGTTAATTTTATATTCGACCCACTTCTAATTTTTGGTATTGGTGTTTTTCCGGCGATGGGAATCCGTGGTGCTGCAGTGGCTACTGTTGCGGGCTATTTGTTATCCATGATTTTGGCATTTGCCTTGCTGCTGGGCAAGAAGCAGAAAGTGCAGATCAAGATCAAAGGATTTCATTTGCAAAAGTGGCTGATTGGCCGTATTTTCGCTCTTGGACTACCGTCTTTCATTATGAATGCCCTTAGTTCTTTTATGGTGACTTTTGTAAACTTTTTTCTGGTCGCCTATTCCAATACGGCAATCGCTTTCTTCGGTGCGTATTTTAAGGTACAGCAGTTGATTGTTATGACGGTGAACGGCTTGATCCAGGGCTGTTTGCCTATTATGCGATTTAACTACGGTGCGGGCAACAGAGAGAGGCTGCACTCCGCCTTCCGACACGGAACCGCTTTGGTCTCCGGTATGATGATACTGGGAACATTGACCATAATTCTCTTTCCGGCGCAGCTTTTGGGATTATTTACGGCGTCGGAAGCCATGCGCTCCTTTGGAATATCCGCAATGCGGATTATGTCGGTCAGTTACCTATTCTGCGGATGGTCTACCATGATCTCCACCTATCTCCAGGCCACAGAACAGGTCATTCCAAGTATGCTGATCCAGCTGCTGCGGCAGTTTCTGCTGCTTATTCCATTCATGCGGGGCCTGGAAAAACTCCTGAAGATAACAGGAATCTGGCTGTCCTTCCCTGTGACAGAAACGGCAACATTCGTTCTGGCGCTTCTGATCTTCCGAGCAGGCAGAAAAAAAGAAACACTGGAGGTAATCACGAATGAATGAAACTTTTATGAAAGAAAAGCCGGTACTGCCGCTGATGCTGTCTATGGCACTACCCATGGTGCTTTCCATGATGGTCAATTCCCTATACAACATTATAGACAGCTTTTTCGTCTCGCAGATCAGCGAGGAAGCTATGACGGCATTATCCCTGGTTTACCCGGTTCAAAATGTCATCAATGCTGTCGGAATTGGATTTGGCATTGGAATAAACGCAGTCATCGCCTTCTATCTGGGTGCTGGAGATAACAGGGAAGCGGATCGGGCTGCTACGCAGGGACTTGTGCTTGCCGTGATTCATGGCGTTGTCATGACAGTCTGCTGTATCGCAATGATGCCAGCTTTTTTAGGAATGTTCACTTCATCCGAGACAGTGATTGAACTTGGCGTTCGCTATTGTGTTGTTGCATTCGCTTTTACATTGGTTATCATTGTTGGTGTAACATTCGAGAAAATATTCCAGGCAGTAGGAAACATGAAAACAACCATGATAAGCCTGATGTGTGGGTGCATCACAAACATTGTCTTCGACCCCATTCTGATTTTTGGCTATGGCCCATTCCCGGCAATGGGAATCGAAGGTGCTGCGCTGGCAACTGGCATCGGACAAGCTCTGACGCTGGCGATTTATCTGGTTGTTTATTTTGTGCGGCCAATCCGCGTACATATTCGCAGACAGCACATTTTGCTCGGAAAAGGAATGGTACGGAAGCTATATTCAATCGGCATTCCTGCCACCTTGAATCTTGCGCTTCCGTCTCTTTTGATTTCGGCGCTCAATGCTATTTTAGCAGCATATTCTGAAGTGTATATTTTGGTTTTGGGAATCTATTACAAATTACAGACTTTCATCTATCTGCCGGCGAATGGCGTTGTACAGGGAATGCGCCCCCTGATCGGCTATAACTACGGCGCAGGCGAGAACAAAAGGGTCAGTCAGATTTATAAGATCGTCTTGTGCATGAGCGGTATCATTATGGTACTTGGAACAGTGATATGCCTTCTGATCCCCAGCCGGCTTATGGGGCTGTTTACCCACACAGAAGCAACGATTCAAGCCGGGGAAACGGCCCTGCGTATCATCAGTGCTGGGTTTATCGTTTCTGCGGTTTCCGTTACATCTTCCGGTGCATTGGAGGGACTTGGAAAAGGCACACCTTCATTATTGATTTCCCTTTGTCGGTATGTAGTGCTTATCATTCCGGTTGCACTTTTACTCAGCAGGCTTTTCGGAGCAGTTGGTGTCTGGAATGCGTTTTGGATCACGGAAGCGATTACCGCGATCATATCCCTTTTCATTTACCTCAAGGCAATCGCATAACCCACAATGGCGGCCGAAAGACATGAACATCGTCCTGCTCCACTACGCCGGATAATCTGCAGCTTTCCTAAAGCGAACGGCTATTATATTATGGTATAATGGAGATAGCGGCAAATTCAATTTGTTGAGCACATGAAAAATTCAGTTGGCAGAATTCAAAATTTAATATGAAAGGCGAGATAGAGCGTATGGAAATAAACTATACGCTTTATTTTTTTGCCTTTTTTGAAAAAATAATTAAAAAAACTATTGACATTTTGTTACTGGAAAAAAACAGCCGTATATTGAAAAATTCGGTTAGAAATAAAAAGGTGAAATTATCAGGAAAAGAATATACACTGTTGTCTTATTTTGTGGAAAATTACGATCAGGTATTGTCTAAAGAGCAGATTACGATTCGAATCTGGGGCTATGACACAGATGTAGAATACAATAATGAAGAGGTATATATTTCTTTTTTGCGCAAGAAGCTGAAATTTATTGGAACGGATACAGTGATTGAGACAGTCAGAGGTGTCGGGTATCGTCTAAGAGGGAAAAACGATGAAACAGTTTAAGAAGATCATGGGACTACTTCTGTTGATTTATCTCAGTCGAGAAGACTCCCACCTCTTCAGGTGGTGAGTAACAGCAAATTTGTCTCAGTGGGAGTCCAATCTCCGACTGAGATAAACGCTCCGCGAGGATGCGCAGTGATTCTGATAGGAATATGTCAGCTTCGCTGACCAGAATCACGCGCCAAGTCTCGCGGCTGCTCGACTTGAAATGATTGCGGCAATATTCATTCTGGCACTCCTGAAATTTTCTTATGTGCAGAATAATAAGAATAGTATTTCCAGGATTTTGAACATGAAATTTCAGATCATATCTAATCAGAACGGAAATAAACAAGAGGAAGTTCCAAAAGAACAGGAAAGAATTAGTGGTGCCAGAAGTGAAAATGCAACAGTAACGGAGCAAAAAGAAGACAGCTATGTCAAAAAGAGCTATCTTGTAGCCAAAGCAGAGAATGGGACATTATATGTTAAAAATATGTTGCCGGATACCGGATTTTCAGAACAGGAGATCATAGAAACAGCAGAAAAATTTCTGGAAACAAAAAAACATCTGGAAGTTATGAAAATTATCAGTTTGAAATTTCTGTTCATGAAGGGGAACTGCTTATTGCCTTTGCGGATATCACATCTCTAAAGATGGAAGAGCAGAAATATTTCATTTTTTCATTGCTGGCAGCTTTTGTTTTAGGAATATTATGGATTTATCCGGCATGGAAAATTACAGGAAAAATAATTGCACCCTTAGAGGAAGCCAACCGTTTGCAGAAAGAGTTTGTACTGTTTGCAGGACATGAACTGAAAACACCGGTTACAGTTATGAAAGCAAGTCTGGATATGCTTGAAAGAGAAGTCAGATTGAAAAAGGGGAAGTCATTGCATGGAGCAAAAGATAAATATAATCTGTTCCGACAGCAGGTAAAAGACAGCTTTGTAGCAGACTGTGCAATAGCAGTGTTAAAAGCACTGGAAAATTGTATCAGCAAAGAAAAGTTTATAGAAAAAATGAAACAATTCGGATGGAGTGTAAATTGGACAGAAAAACGGAAGCATATCACATTTCAGAATCAGGATGGGAAGAAAGTGCGTGACAGTAATCTGTCAAAAACATTCCATCTGGATATCAGCAAGGCGGGGTTAGAGAATGAATTTAATTGTGTTATCTGGGTTTGTCAATATGGGAATCATACTGATTAGAATGTATCTTCGGAAGAGTATGTAAATTATTATTTTAATGACCAGATGAGAGTATAAATTGCATTCCAAGTGCAGTGAATATAATGCGCATGAACATGAAATTTTAAATATTATGAAGACAAAATTTGGTTGATTAACCAGGTAAAAGTGATATACTGAATGCATAAGAAAAGAAACCGTGTGGAATTACAGTTTTGTTTTCACACGGTTTTTTAGAAAATGAGAGTTAGATATTACTAACATGAGCACTGGAAGTTTTTTGAAAATGAAAAAGAGGACGGATTTCTATGAGAATATTGATTTATGGTGCAGGTGTGATTGGATCCTTGTATGCGGTCTTATTTGCAGAAACTGGCAGGTAGGCTGTCACCTTGTAAAATGAATATTTTTCGTTTTTTACCACTGCCAATTATGACGATTATGCTTGCTGTTACATTCGAAAGTAGCTTTGGAGATAAATTTATGTATCAACATGCCAGGAAGGCACCAGATGAAATGAGGGAGCTGCATAAGCAATTTTATGCTTATATGAAAAAACTAAAGGAGGCCAGATATGAAATTTTATGAAAGTGGAGACAGTAGTAAACCAGTGATATTTTTATTTCCTGGTACCTGTTGCCTGTATAGCAGCTTTGAACATGTACTGGATAGATTACATTCTTATTTTTACACAGTAACAGTTTCTTATGATGGATTTGATCCAAATGAGAAAACAGAATTTTATTCAATGGAAGATGAATGTGAAAAGATTGAGCTGGAAATCAAGAAAAAGTATGGTGGAAGAATTAAAGCAGCGTATGGGTGTTCCCTTGGAGGAAGTTTTGTATCCCTTTTGATTCAGCGAAAAAGAATTCATATAGATCATGGCATCATTGGGAGCAGTGATATGGATGAAGCTGGTCAGTTTATGGCGAAAATTCAGTCATCTGTAGTTGTGCCGATTATGTATAAAATGGTACATACTGGTAAATTGCCTAAATTTATGCAAAAGAAAATAAATGAAGCAGATAAATCAAAGAAAGAAATGATTGATGGATTTTTAAATATGTTCGGCATTGAGCAGGAAGGAAATCCATGGATTACGAAACAGAGTGTTTATAATCAGTTTTATTCTGATCTGGTTACGAAAGTCCAGCATGGAATTGATGTGCCGGGAACTACGATACACGTGTTTTACGCTACAAAGATGGGTAAAAAATATGAAAAGAGATATTGTACTTATTTCAAAAATCCGGATATTCGGAGACACAACATGCAGCATGAAGAACTGTTTTGCTGTCATAGTGCAGAGTGGGTAAAAGAAGTAAAAAAATCAGTGGAAGGCGACAGATAATGAAAGAAAAAGTGAATGTGACAGGTGTGCCGGAAACGATGGTACAGACCCTGTATGCAAGAGCAAAAGAAACAAAAAAACAAAATGCAAAGATCAAAGATGAGATTGCAGTAGAACTTGTGGAAAAGCTGGACTATGACTTTTCTATAGCAGATAAAGATAAAGCCATGAACTATGGTGTGATTGCAAGAACAATTGTATTAGACCGGATGGTTGAGCAATATTTGAAGAAGCATGAAAATACAGTTGTCGTAAATATTGCATGTGGACTGGATACCAGATGCTACCGGATGAAGGAAAAATATTTGCGCTGGTATAATGTAGACCTTCCGGAAACAATGAAAATAAGGAGCCAGTTCCTTACCGAAACTGATCCGGTGTATCAGATTGCAAAGTCTGCAATGGATGATTCCTACATAGATGATATCGATTATCACGGTAAGAATATTCTGGTAATAATCGAAGGACTTACCATGTATTTGTATGAGAAAGATATCAGGAAGATGTTTTCTATTATTGATAAATCATTTCAGAAAGTTACAGTAATGGTCGAAACCATGTCACCTTTTGTTGTAAATCATGTGAAAGAAAAATCCATAGAGGGAAGCAATGCAAAATTCACATGGGGAGTTAAGAACGGAACAGAACTGCAAAGAATTGTGCCGGGATTTTCTGTTCAACAGGAAGTCAGTCTTGTTGAAGGAATGAAAGAGCTTATGCCTGTTTATTGTGTGATAGGTAAAATACCAGCTGTTCGGAATATCTCGAACAAAATAATAGTTTTGGAAAAATGTGACTGATATTAAGGAGATGATGCAGATGCAGAAAAGACATTTTGAAATGGAAACAGATGGATTTTATGGTGCATATTGGAAATGTAAAACCGACTCAGACTGTGCAATGATTGCAATGATCGGAGATGACTCGGAAGATTATCTGGCACGAACATCCGTAAAATGGTTACATAAACTCGGTGTGAATGTGATGACAATGTCTCCGGCAAAAAAGGATTATGGACATCATAATTATCCGCTGGAACGTATAGAAAAAGCAATCAGTTGGTTAAAAACACATGGTAATCGGAAGATAGGAATTGTCGGGGCATCTACTACAGGAACACTTGCTTTAACTGCCGCTTCTTATTTTGAAGATCTTACATTGACAATAGGTCTGACACCGAGTGATTTTATCTGGCAGGGGTTTATGCAGGGGAAAAAAGATGGCTGTAAGGAATGGCCGATTGAGGGAGAATCACTTTTCTCTTATAAAGGTGAACCGCTTCCGTATATGCCGTTTTGTTATAAACATCCGGACTATTGGCACGTGATTGAGAAAGAAACAAAACGGACCGGTGATATGATTAATTCGAGAAAATTGTTTGATGACTCAGAAACAGCTCATCCAATTACAGAAGAAGAAATGATCAAGATTGAAAAAATTCATGGAACATTATTGCTGATTGGCGCTGAAGATGATGTGTTGTGGGATACTGCAAAATATATACGCCGTATGGAGCTGCGTATGAAAGATCGTCCCCACACATGCAGGTTGGAGTCTGTTATTTACGAGCATGCGACCCATTTCGTATTTCCGGAGAGTATGTTAAAGACGATGCTGCCAATTGGTTCTGGAATCTTTATGAAACTGGCATTTCAGGCGGCAAGAAAGTATCCGAAAGAATGCCAGAGAGCACGGCTGGATATTGACCAGCGGGTGAGAAATGCTGTTGCTGAATGGAAGAGTACAGAAAGATAGATTAAAATAGATAGAAGGTATAAGTATGGTATTTAAAACAATAGGAAATAAATCAAATCCAGTCATCTTGTTTTTCCATGCAATGGGAGTAATTGGGGAAAGTAGTATGCCGGTTGCAGAGAAAATGAAAGAAAAATATTACTGTATTATGCCAACATCAACCGTGTATTGCTCTGGGCAGAGATATCAAAGTAAAAGAGATGAAATACAGCAAATTGTACGATTTCTGGAAAATCATGGAATCAAAGAGATAGAACTTGCAGTTGCATCTTCGATTGGTGCAGATCTTGCCATGGCATTCCTGACAGAGACAAAAATAACGGTAAAGCATGTTTTTTTTGATGGCGGACAGTTTGCCCAGATTGGAAAAGCAACTCGCAGAATCATGGTCCCGTTCTTATATATAGCAATGAAAAGTTTATATTGGTCAAAAGGAAAGACACTAAAGAGAATCATGTGGTGTGACGATGACAAAATTAAACCCTATTTTATAGAGGCAGGGAAGAACTTGACATATGGGAATCTGAGAAGACAGCTGGCAGACAGCTTGGAAGATAAACCATTTCCAGAACTGTCAGAAGAATTGCAGAAACATATATTTTGGGAATTTGGAAGTATAGAAGAACATTTTAAATATAGAAATGCAGTGATGCAGACCTATATACACGGTAACTTTCCCGTTTTTGAGGGATTTAACCATATGCAGTATCAAATCCAAAATCCGGAAGAATTTGCCAGAATGCTCAAAAAAATTATTGAGACTGACCGATTACCGGAATTGGCATTTGCGATGTGGTATAGAGGAAAATAGTTATGAAAAATGCTTATGAGCTTGCTGAAAATATATTGAAGTCCAAACCCGATAAGAATATAGAATTAAAATCATCAGATTCTTTTGCCAGTATTGAGTTATATGGTACATCAGCTTGCAAAAAGGTACAGGATACGGAATTCTGTGAATGTTTTCATTTGGAAAATGAGAGCGGTACAGGAATGATTACATTGTATCATGTGTTTCCAGGAATTGATCTGGTTTATAATGATATGCATATGGAGTATTGCAACAAGGAGCAAAAGCCGGCTTCCAGTGTGATGGAAATAAACTATTGCATGGAAGGCCGTTGCGAATGCGTGTTTGAACAAAATGAATATGGTTATATAGCGGCAGGGGATTTGTCATTTTGTTCTTTGAAAAAATCTGGACATGTGTCAGAATTTCCTACATCGCATTATCATGGAATTACCATTACGCTTGATTTTTCCAAGGTTACAGATGAAATGAAAAGAATACTGCAATTGTTGTCTGTAAATCTGGAGAAGATCCGTAACATTTCAAAAACACATAGTTTTACGATTATACGGGCAAATCATTCTATAGAACATATCTTTTCGGAATTGTATAAAGTTCCTGAAGAAATCAGATATGGTTATATTCGTGTGAAAATTCTGGAACTATTATTAGTATTAACTGGATTTGATTTAAAGAAAAATAATTCTGAACATATATATTTTTCGGAAGTACAGATTGATGCAATAAAACAGGTTCATGCGTTTTTAAAGGAACACTACAGGGAGCATTATACGATTGAAAAATTGTCAGTGCGTTTCAAAATGTCACCCACTGTTTTGAAAAAATGCTTTAAGGGTGTATACGGAGATTCTGTGTACGCTTATATGAAAAAGTACAGGCTGCAGATGGCGGAACGCTTTTTAAAAGAAAATAAACTTACGATTGGGGAGATAGCGCTACAAATTGGCTATCAGAATCCGAACAAATTTACATCCGCATTTCGTACAGAATACGGTATGTCACCAACAGAATATCGCAAGAAAAAGACACAGGAAAGTCTGAATGGATAGAAAAAGAGTCTGTTCAGTAATTGAGATTCTGTAATGGAATCTATAAAATATGCGTTGTGGTTAGAAAAATCTAACTGCAACGTTTTTTTATTTAAGGAGGCATATCATGAAACAGAAAAAAATTTTAACATTATTTTTAACAATTGCAATGTCATTTTCAATGTTGGTTGGTTGTGGTAATTCTACATCTGCAGAAAGTAAAGGTACAGCAACTGTTACAGAAAGTACAAATACGACGGACAAGAAACAGAAGACAGATGAAAATCAGGATGCTGCAAAGCAACTTTTGGTTGATTTGACAGGTTCATATCAGGAACTCTGGCCGGTAATCCTTGATGAAAAATATCGGCAGATCTGGATTGATGACTGTACAGAGTTGGTTGGCGAGGAAAATGCTGAAGCAGCATATGAAAAGTTAGCATCCATGGTTTCAGGAACAATTTATGGAGAAGAAGCAGTAGAAGCATACAAAGATGGCAATGGTGTTTATGACTGCTCTTTTACAGAAGGCGTAAATAAGCTGGAATTTGATGGTTCGGATTCAGTGATCAAGGGATATGATTCAGAAGGAAAAGAAATCTTTTCCCATACATATCATTATGTTGGAATGGAAGAAGTACGCGGATTATACGAATTTGAAAGTGATGATGCAGATTCAGGGGAATTTACTTATTTCTGCATTGCACCGGATACAAATAATACAACCTATCATATTGAATTGCGCTATGGCAACAATCTGGAGACACTTGGAAAATATGATGAAGGGGATTATGCATACTGGCTTGGCTCAGGTATTTCAACAGACTATGATCAGACAATGGTTGAGAACTGTATAGAGCTTTTCTGCAAAGAAAATCTGTCTGAATAGAACAGACTTGTAAAACTGCAGAAAGCATCTGCGGAGTGGAAACTGAATACACGAGGAAAATAAAAAATTGAAACACCAAGACTTGACAAATTCCTGTAATGAGTTAAAATATAACAGTGCTATATAGCACTGTTATATTTTGGAAAGAAGTTTAGAGGATACGAAAAGAATGTCGACGAAAGCAGAAGATACACAGAAAAACATATTAGATACAGCCAGAAAACATTTCCTGAAAGATGGTTTGACAGGAGCATCTTTAAGAAATATTGTAAAAGATGCAGGGCTTACTACTGGCGCATTTTACAAATATTATCCGACGAAAGAGGCACTTTTTGATGCACTGACAGATCCCTATATGGAACATATTTATCAGATTTATGACCAGATCGTTGAGGAGTTTGAAAAGCTTTCTGCCAGTGATCAGACAAGGAATATGTCGGATACATCCAGTGATGGGATGGAACAGATGGTTGATTATATCTATGATCATTATGATAATTTTAGATTATTGTTGAAATGCGGAGACAGTGGAAAATTTGAACTATTCATACACAATATGGTAGAGCGGGAAATGAAGTCCAGCTTGAATTATATGGAAAAGATGAAAGAGAACGGTGTGAAAATACCGATTGTAGAGGAAAGCCTTATGCATATGATCTATACGGGATTTTTTTCATCAGTATTTCAGATTATTGAGCATGATATAGATAGAGAGACTGCAAAGAAAAATGTACATCAACTGAAAGAATTTAATACAGGTGGCTGGGAGCGATTGTGGAATATTGAGTTTCCGGTATAACTGATGTAAGAATCCGGAATAGATTGTATGTGTTGCAGGTTCTGGATTTCTGAATAAAGTTCAGACAGGATAATAATAGCAGGTGGTTGATGCCAGTAGACCACCTATTTTATTATATATTGGTTAGCGTAAACTAACAGAAGGTAAAACAATAAAACGAACGTAAGGAGTGAAAAGATGTGAAAGAAAAAAAGAAGTCGGCAGTCAGCTGGATCCTGACATGGGCCGGACAAAAAAGAATTGCCTATGTATGGAGTGTGTTACTTGCAATAGGAAATGTGATTTTTAAGATTTTGCCGTATTTTATTATTGCAGATGTAGTAAAGCTGTTTTTAAATGGTGAAAAGGAGTTTGAAATATATCTTGCAAAAGCGATTCTGATTGCATTATCGTTTATCATTGCAGAACTGCTTCATTCACTTTCGACAGCATTGTCACATAAAGCAACGTTTGCAGTACTTGCAAATATAAGAAAATCCTGCTGTGACAAGCTGGCGCGGGTACCTCTTGGCTATGTGAAAGACACACCTTCCGGTACATTTAAAAATATTATGGTGGAAAGAATCGACAGTATCGAGACAACACTGGCGCATATTGTCCCGGAATTCACGTCCAATCTGCTGGCACCGATTGTGATTTTGATTTATTTCTTCCTGACAGACTGGAGACTGGCACTCTGGTCATTGGTGCCGGTTATAGTGGGATTTCTTTCCTATTTTGGAATGATGCTGGATTATAAACCAAGCTTCGAGAGAACGGTTCAGACAACAAAAGAACTGAATGATGCGGCAGTGGAATATATTGACGGAATCGAAGTGATCAAGGCATTTGGAAAGACAGAAAGTTCTTATGCCAAATTTACAAAGGCGGCTTTTGAATATGCAGATTCCTTTATTTCCTGGATGAAACGGTGCTCGATCTTTCATGGACTGATGATGGTGGTCACACCTTATACGCTTCTTACGGTATTGCCGTTTGGGGCACATTATGTAGCCAATGGAACACTTGCGATTTCAGATTTTGTCATCTGCATTATTTTATCACTTGGAATCGTTGGACCGTTGATCACAGTGGGTTCCTATACAGATGATCTTGGCAAGATCGGAGTGATTGTTGGTGAAGTGGCAGGAATTCTGGAACAGCCGGAGCTTGAACGTCCGGAGAAAAGTGAAAGAGTTCCAAAAGATAATTCCGTTACTCTTGAAGATGTCAGATTTGGTTATCACGACAAAGAGATTTTGCGTGGCGTAACTATGGAGTTGAAAGCAGGAATGGTAAATGCAATCGTAGGACCTTCCGGAAGCGGAAAGTCAACCATTGCAAAGCTGATTGCGTCCCTGTGGGATGTGGATTCCGGAAGCATCAAAATCGGTGGAGTTGATGTCAAAGAACTGGCATTTGCAGATTTTAATCGGAAAATTGCATATGTTGCACAGGACAATTATCTGTTTAATGAAACAGTCCGTGAAAATATTAGACAGGGAAATCCGGATGCTACAGATGAACAGATCATCGAGGTGACAAAGAAAAGTGGATGCTATGAATTTATCATGCAGTTGGAGAATGGATTTGATACGGTTGTAGGAGGTGCAGGAGGACATCTGTCAGGTGGCGAGAGGCAGCGTATCTCCATTGCAAGAGCAATGTTAAAGGATGCTCCGATCGTGATCCTTGATGAGGCAACTGCCTACACAGATCCGGAAAATGAGGCAATTCTGCAGAATTCTATCGCAAAACTGGTAGCAGGGAAGACCCTGATCGTAATAGCACACAGACTTTCTACTGTTAAGGACAGTGACCAGCTCTTTGTTGTAAATGATGGAAATGTAACAGCACATGGCACACATGAGGAACTTCTGGTGTCATGCCCGCTTTATAAGGAAATGTGGAATGCCCATATTTCTGTAAAAGATACGGTGAAGGAGGGAGAATGATATGTTTGGAATTCTGGCAAAATTCTTTCATTTTTCAGGCAGGGAAAATAGCAATAAATTTAAACTGTCGATGGTGATCGGACTCATAGAGGCTCTTGCCTCAGCGATGAAGATTCCGGCTATTATGTACATATTGATTGGTTTGATGAGTGGAAAACCAATAGGAAAATATATTGGTGGTTCAATTGCAATCATGGTGATTGCAATTGTAGTTGATGTCATCTGTAAGAGATACTCTACAGTGCTTCAGACAGAAGGCGGATATAATGCGAGTGCTTTTATGAGAATCAAGATTGCAGAGCATCTGCGTTATCTGCCGATGGGATATTTTAATGCCAACAGCATCGGGGAAATTTCTTCTATTACGACGAATACAATGGAAATACTTGGCGATGTGGCTGCGAGAGTGGTTATGCTGACAATGCAGGGAATTCTGGAAACATCAATGATTATTCTTATGCTGTTTATTTTTGACTGGAGAATCGGACTGATAGCTGCAGCAGGAGTACTTATTTTCTTTGGGGTCAATTCTGTGATGCAGAATGCGGGTAAAAAAGATTCAGAGCAAAAAGTGGTATGCGATACGGAGCTTGTAAACCAGATCATGGAGTATCTGCAGGGAATATCAGAAGTTAAATCATATAACTTGCTTGGGAAACAGGCGAAAAGATTAAATGATGCAAATGAAGCATGTGAAAAGATCAATACAAAGATGGAAATGCTGTTTGTGCCCTATCATTTTCTGCAAAGTGTGATAACCAAAATTACAGGGGCTGTGATCGTGGCTTGCAGTGCATATTTTTATATTAATGGAACTATGAGTGTGGTCTATGCGATCGGTATGACAATTTCAGCATTTATGTTTTATGCCAGTCTGGAATGTGCAGGAAATTATTCATCTCTTTTACATGTGGTAAGCGTATGTGTAGATAAAGCAAATGCAATACTGGAGCTGGATACCATGGATATCGACGGTAAAGAAATACAGCCGGAAAATTACGATATTAGACTTTCTAATGTTTCGTTTTCTTATGACAAACGGAAGATCATTGATGATATATCGCTCTCTATTCCGCAGAAAACGACGACAGCAATCGTTGGACCATCTGGTGGAGGAAAATCAACACTTTGCAATCTGATTGCCAGGTTCTGGGATGTGGATTCCGGGGAAGTGACACTTGGAGGTGTGAATGTAAAAGACTACAGCATGAACAGTCTGATGAGTAATTTCTCATTTGTGTTTCAGTCGGTGTATTTGTTTGCAGACACCATTGAGAATAATATTAAATTCGGACGCCAGGATGCAAGTCATGAGGAAGTGGTGGAAGCGGCGAAGAAAGCATGTTGTCATGATTTCATCAGCAAACTTCCGAATGGATATGACACAGTGATCGGAGAAGGAGGAGCCACACTTTCCGGTGGTGAGAAGCAGCGTATTTCGATAGCCAGAGCGATTATGAAGGATGCGCCAATCGTCATATTGGATGAAGCAACGGCAAATGTTGATCCGGAGAATGAAAAGGAGCTGATGGATGCAGTAGATGCACTTACAAAGGAAAAAACGATTATTATGATTGCCCACAGATTAAAAACAGTCAGACATGCAGACCAGATTGTGGTTGTTGAAAAAGGAAGAATTGCACAGCAGGGAACACATGAGCAATTAATGAAACAGGAAGGTATTTATAAGAGATTTGTGAATGCAAGGCAGCAGGCGGTAAGTTGGAAACTGGTGCACTGAGAAATCAAGGCGTTCACAAAATCTTCACAAAAAATTAGCACTCACCTCTTGACAGTGCTAATAATAGGTGCTATAGTACAACTAGAACAAAGGAAGAGGGAAATAAAAGAGAAAGCCTCAGATCTGAAAGTTCAAGAACACAACATTTTTGATAATCAAAAGTGCTAACATATATGGATTCAAAAAAAGGAGAGATGACTTATGTTAAGACCTAGTATTTTTGGAGAAAGCTTTTTAAATGATTGGAACGATTGGGATAACTGGATGAATTTTTCATTCCCGGATGTAGAGAAAAAGTTGTATGGAAAACATGCAGCACATGTAATGAAAACAGATATTAAGGAACATGATGATGGATATGAATTGGTAGTAGATTTACCAGGATTCAAGAAAGATCAGGTTCAGGTAGAATTGAAAGATGGTTATTTGACTATCAGTGCAGAGAAAGGTCTTGAAAAAGACGATAACGAGAAGAAAGGAAAATATCTCAGACAGGAACGTTATTCAGGAAGCACAAGCCGTACATTCTATGTAGGCGAAGGCGTTACAGAGAATGACATTCATGGAAAATTTGAGAATGGTATTTTGACACTCGATATCCCGAAGAAAGAGGAGAAGAAAGAAGTGGAAGCGAACCACTTTGTAACCATTGAGGGATAGGATAAAAAGAGCTCCCTGGGAAGTCCTGGGGAGCTTTTTCTAAATAAAAGAAAAATTTTACGTGTTGTTGATTTGAAATAAGTTGATAGATGCTGTTAAGGCAATGCTTTGAAAAAATATCAGGAGGTGATATGAATGGCAAAGAGGGATTATTATGATGTATTAGGGGTTAGTAGAAGTGCAAGTGCCTCAGAGATCAAGAAAGCTTATAGGAAGCTTGCAAAAAAATATCATCCTGATACGAATGCGGGAAATAAAGAAGCAGAACAGAAATTCAAAGAAGTTACAGAAGCGTACAATGTATTAAGTGACGAAGAAAAGAAAAAAATGTATGATCAGTTTGGTCATGCAGCATTTGACGGAAGTGCACCAAATGGAGCATATCAAGGTAATGCAGGAAATTATGGTTCTGGTTTTGGCGGCTCTTACAGCGGAGCATATCAAGATGCGAATGGCGCTTATCACGAATATCATTTCAACAGCAGTGACATGGGAGACATTTTTGATGATATGTTTGGAAATATCTTCCATGGTGATGAAAGCGGCAAAGGTTTTGGCAGTTTTAGAAGCGGAAGTACCGGTGGTTTCAAAGGCTTTGGAAGTGGCGGAAGCAAAGGCTTTGGCGGGCAATATTATCAAAATGCACCACAAAAAGGTTCCGATATCCACGCAGATGTAACAGTAGGATTTGATGAGGCAGCATTTGGCTGTGATAAGATAATTACATTACAAAATCCATCAGATGGAAGTAGTCAGTCGTTAAAAGTACACATTCCGGCCGGTATTGATACCGGAAAAAGTGTACGGCTTCGAGGAAAAGGCCAGCCGGGATTTCAGGGCGGCGAAGCCGGAGATTTGTTCTTGAAAGTGACAGTTGCCAATAAACCGGGATATGAACGAAAAGGTTTGGATGTTTATACAACGATACAAATTCCATATACAACAGCAGTATTCGGAGGCGAAGCAAGAGTACACACGTTGTATGGCGACGTGATGTGCAAGATTAAAGAAGGAACACAGTCAGGAAGCAAGATTCGATTAAGAGGAAAAGGAATTGTTTCTATGAAAAATGCATCCGTGCATGGAGATCAGTATGTCACAGTGGAAATTCAAGTGCCGAAATATTTGAATCAAGAAGCAAAAGAAAAATTAAAAGAATATCAGAGAGCGTGTGCATGATAAAAAATAGTACACGCGGATAATAGAAAGAGACTTTACACTATGCTATAATATTTACGATAAAGGCAGAGAGTGTAAGGTCTTTTTTTGCTTTATACAAAAGCCTTTCTATTTCACAGAAAGGAAATAAATAAAAATGTCAAATGTAAATGAGTATAATTGGGATAAGTTGTTAAAAATAAAAACAAGTGGCAGAGATGATACAAAAGCAGACCAATATTGCTATCCGTATGAACCTACGCCATATTGTGTGCTTGAGAGACTGGCAAACAGCGGGTATATCAAGAAAAATAATTGCGTGATCGATTATGGCTGTGGAAAGGGCAGGGTTGATTTTTTCTTATCTTATCAGACAAGATGTAAAAGTGTCGGAATAGAATATGATGAACGGGTTTACAAAGATGCCTGCAATAATCAAGACACTGCCGTTTCCGGTTCAAGAACCGAATTTTTACTTCAAAAAGCAGAAACATATTCATTAGAAAAACAAGAAGACAGGATGTTTTTCTTCAATCCATTTTCAATAGAAATATTGAGAAATGTAATAGCTCGAATTGTTCAATCATATTATGCAGAACCAAGACAAATGTTGTTGTTTTTCTACTATCCGTCAGATGAGTATATTGCGTATCTGATGACAGTAGATGAATTGACATTTGTTGACGAGATCGAGTGTATGGATTTGTTTGAAGGAAACAATAAACGTGAACGAATTATGATTTTCGAGATAGGAAATGAGTAGAAAAATAATGGATTTGTGTTGAAAATGTTGCCGGAAATTGTAAAGCATGTGGATATTTGTTATAATAAAAAATATTTGCAATTCAAAGGGGAAAATACAAGTAGAAAGGAATAGAGAAATGAAAGAAAAAATTCATGCATTGACAGAAGAAATGTTGGAAAATATGGGGAGATTGGTAGCAATTGATTCTCAGCTGGGGACACCAAAGGAAGGGAAACCATTTGGCGAGGGACCAGCAAAAGCTCTGGAGGAAGGACTTAGGATTGCAAAAGAGCTTGGATTTAAAACAGTAAATCTGGACAATTATTGTGGATATGCAGAGATGGGAGAGGGCGAAGAAATCATCGGAATCGCAGGACATCTTGATATTGTTCCGGTAGGTGGAGACTGGAATTATGATCCATTTAAGCTTACAAGAGATGGAGATTATGTATATGGACGTGGAACAACAGATGACAAAGGTCCGGTTATAGAGGCACTTTATGCAATGAAATTGTTGCGTGATTCTGGAATTAAAATGAATAAACGTGTCCGTCTCATTATGGGATGTAATGAAGAAAATGGATCAAAATGTATGGAGCACTATAATGAGGTCGCAGAAGAATTATCCTGTGGATTTACTCCGGATGCAAGCTATCCATGTATCCATGGTGAAAAAGGACACATGGCTATGATGGCGTATTCTAAAAATACAAAAATCATTTCCATGAATGGTGGATTTGTTTCAAATGCTGTATGTGATACATGCACAACAGTGATTCCAAGTGAAGCCGGTCTGAAAGATAAACTTGAGAAAACATTTGCTGAAACAAAACTTCAGGAATATAAATTGACAGAAGAAAACGGAGAAATCAGCATTTATGCAAAAGGAGTACCGGCACATGCAAGTACCCCAACTCTTGGAGTAAATGCAGCAGGTGTGACATGTGAGTGTCTTGAAAAAGCAGGTTTTGAAGATGATTTTGTGAAGTTCTATAATACGCATATCGGTACTGCGTGTGATGGCGCAGGTGTAGGACTGAAAATTGCAGATCAGTATGGTGATCTGACATTTTGTAATGGAATAGTTAAGACAGAAGATGGTGTTATTTCATGCACAATTGATATCCGAGTACCGGTGACATTGAAGGCAGAAGATGTCCGTAAAATGTGCGAAGACAAATTAGAAGACGAAAATGGACGTATTGAGATATTAGAAATCGGAGATCCATTATTTTATCCAAGAGAATCACCACTTGTAAATGCTTTATATAAAGCATATGTAGATGTGACTGGAGATACAGAGAATGAACCAATGGTAATCGGCGGTGGAACTTATGCAAAATCATTGAAAAATATAATTGCATTTGGACCGGAGAAGGTTGGTATGGATTATCGTATTCATGGTGCGGATGAATTTATTCTTGTTTCTGAGATGGAGGAAACTGTGCTGATTTATATGGAGGCAATTAAGAATTTGCTTGCTATTTAGTTCATTAGGTGGCAATACGTTCCTTACAAAAAATTGATATAAGAATTCTTGCTCAGATTCCATGAGCGGGAGACACATAAAGGTCAGAATTATTACTAAAAGCAGAGCTTAGAAACCAGCAATTCGAGCTGTGCCCTCAAACAGCAAGTTTCTAAGCTCTAACGTAAAATTCTGGCCTTTTAGTATTTCCAATCGCTTCCTTTGTATTCACAGAAATTCATATCCAATATTTTTTCTCTGTACTTTATCGCAAATCAAATGAATTAAAGAGCAGTGCTCTGTGGTGTACCGTAATAGAAACAGGTAGATGATTTTTTTTGTAACTGTTGTATCTGCAAGCCCTTGATATTCGTTATTGCAGATGCTCTTTTTTAGACCGATGTATCTACAAGGCTTTGATATTCATTGTTGCAAATGCTCTTTTTGGAATCAATGTATCTGCAACTTGCTTTTCTTTGAACTTGCAGATACTTTTAATCCTGCCTGTCATGTACAATTGCATCTGCATCTTGCCTTTTCTGGGATTTAAAGATACTTCCTTTGCAAATTTTGCATCTACATCTCACATTTTCGATAACGTGAAGATGCTCCCCAGTAAAATTACGCATCCGCAACTTGCTCTTTCAATGCTTTGCGGATGCTCCCATCAAAATTTTGCATCTTCAATCCTCTATCGCAGATATCGTCGCTCGATATCCTTTGAGTTCTATTTACTTCACAACTTGAGCCAATACATTACTTACAAAAAAATTGATATAAGAAATTCGAGCGAATATGGAGTGAGCGTTGGAGACACTTGGAGCGTAAATTTTTGCGTTAATGAATTTGAACGAACGTGTTTGAAGCTGCGTAGCAGCAAGTTTGAGTTCAAATTCATTTGCTTTTAGCAAAAATTTACGCTCTTATGTGTCTCCCGCTCATGGAATCTGAGCAAGAATTCTTATATCAATTTTTTGTAAGGAACGTATTGCCACTTAATGAACTAAATAGCAAACTTCTTTTTCTCCACCACCCAAATCGCAATCGAAAAAATAACTGCAATATAATCTGTCAGTGCCTGTCCGTAAATAACACCATTCAGTCCGAATAATGCATTGAGCAGATACAATAGCGGAATCAAAAGCAATCCCTGACGAAGGATGGAAAGTATAGTCGCAGGAAGTGCATTTCCAGTTGATTGCATACAGTTCATATTTACGAACAACAGACCGATGACCGGACCGGACAACATATAAGCAACAAGCATTAGAACACCATAGTGAACCACATCTGCATCGGAAATAAAGAGACGGATGATTGGCTCGCGAAGAACGAAGAAAAGTATTGTTGAGAGTACGCCTACAATCAGACAACATTTCTTGGTAAAACGCTCGATTGATACGAAACGCACATGATTTCCAGAACCATAGTTATATCCAAGTAAAGGCTGTACACCATTTGCCAATCCCATTTGCAAAAATGAGATAAACATATTCGCTTTGAATACAATTCCGATTGCTGCGACAGGTGCATTGCCGTATGCGACCAGAATTTGATTCAGGACAATGGTAGAGATGCTCATCAGTGCAGAAAAGATGGCAGTTGGGAGCCCGGTAGCACATACTTGAGTCAATAAATGGTTTTTGCATTGAAAATATTTTGGATGAATAGAAAAGCGTAGACTTTTCTTCAAAAAATACCAGAGATAATATAAACTTGCAAGTATATTTCCAAGCGTTGTTGCAATTGCAGCTCCGGCAGCGCCCATTCCAAATACACTGATAAATACAGGGTCGAGGATAATGTTAGCAAAAGTACCGATCATACTTCCAATCATAGCTTCCTTACTGGCACCTTCGGCTCTTACAACAAAACTGGCAGCGGCGGACCAAATGATAAATGGTGCACCATAGGCAATATGGAACATATATCCTCTTGCCAAATCATAAGTCTGTACATTTGCACCGAACACGGATAGTATAGGGTTCATAAACAAAAATAAAATTAGTGTAAATATAACACCGACAAATAAAGATGCGTATGTAACAAATGCAGATGTATTTTTTACACGTTTTTCATTTTGCTCGCCCATTGCAATAGAAGCAACAGCACTTCCACCCATGCCGAACATGTTGGCAAATGCCATGAAAAGAATGAAAATCGGGTTGGTGAGGCTGACGGCCGCAACCTGAAGCGGGTCTCCGGTCTGTCCAACAAAAAATGTATCAGCCATGTTGTATACAACGGTTACGAGACTGCTGATGACACTTGGAATTGCCATTTGTGCAACAGCTTTGGAAACCTTCATGGAGTTCATTAATTCATCTTGTGATGTAGTTTCGTTCATAATATGATATCCTTTCTAGTATTATTCTTATAAGTTATGATTTTCCATCAATGTATTTCATATCCTCGATATTAGTCTGAAGAACGATATAAAGAAGATAGATTTTATAGATTAGCGGAATCAAGATTTTTTAACATGATATCAGCAATGCGAAGAAATTCAGCTTGTTCTTTAGGTGAGAGTCCATGCAACAAAAGGGCTTCGGATTCTGTGATTTCATCTCGTAGTGTATCTTTGATACGTTGTGCTTTTTCTGTAAATACGATTTTTTTATATCGACCATCCGTTTTTTCTGGAATTCTGCAAATAAGTTCTTTTTTCTCAAGAGCCTTTAAAAGCTCCGTTGCGGTAGAAGGACGAAGTCCAAATTCTAATTCAATTTCTTTTTGATATACAGAGTGATTTGAAGATTCGACTATAATATAGTCCAGAATATTTCCCTGTGCGCCACTGATTCCGACAGATTCTTGAATTGCATGGGAACGCCGGCGCAGACGGTTTGAAATTTGATTAATTATTTTGCCTGTTTCCAAAATAAGTACCTCCTTACAAAATAGTTCGGTTCCTAAGTATATTAGTGCGAAGTAGTATAAATGTCAAGAGGGGAAAACGCCGTCCCCATTTGGCTTCCTCTTGACAATACAAAAATAATTGTGATAAACTTGTTTATAGATAAACAGTTCAACAATGAACAATTTAAAAACGAACAGTTCTTTTTTGAACAAATAAATTGATTAAAACTTGAACGAAAGGTGGAGAGACATTTGTGTGAAGAACAAATCCATGTTAATCATCAAATACACAAAATGGACAGGACAATATCAAAATTGTTAGAGACGCGTGTAAAGGACGAAGGGCTGGATGAGGCTACACTGATGCATGGATGGATATTGCGTTATCTGTACGAACATCAGGAGCAGGATATTTATCAGAAAGATATAGAGAAGTATTTTGGAATATGTCGTTCGGGAGTGACAAATATCATTCAGGCTTTGGAAAAGAAAGGGCAGGTGTACCGTGCTTCGGTAGAAACTGATGCCAGATTAAAGAAAGTTATGCTGACAGAAAAGGGCAAGTTAAGTCATGAAAAACTTGGAGAGATTTTCCAAAAGATGGATGCAGATCTTGAAGATGGAATTTCAGAAGAAGAAATCCAGGCATTTATGAATGTAATCAATAAGGTTTATTGTAATATTGAAAAAATGAAAGGAGAGAATCTATGATTCGTACTTTATTAAAAGAAGTAAAAGAGTATAAGGCAGCATCGATCGCGACACCAATTTTTATGATTCTGGAAGTATTGTTTGAAACATTGATTCCATTTTTAATGGCGTCGATCATTGATAAAGGTGTTAATACCGGAGACATCAACCATATTTATAAAGTTGGCGGAATTATGATCGTTGCGGCAGCATTAGGTCTGGTTGCGGGAATGGCAGGAGGACGTTATGGCGCGAAAGCCTCTACCGGATTTGCAAAGAATTTGAGAAATACAATGTTTGATCATATTCAGACATTTTCATTTGCAAATATCGATCATTTCAGCACAGCGGGATTGGTTACGCGTCTGACAACAGATGTGACAAACGTACAAAATGCATATCAGATGGTTCTGCGTATGATGATGAGGGCACCGGCGAGTATGATCTGCGCCATGGTCATGGCATTTGCAATCAATGTAAGACTGGCAAGTATTTATCTTGTTGCTGTTATAATTCTGGGAATCATTTTATTTTTCATTATCCGCCATGCAACAGCTTATTTCCAACAGGCATTTCCGAAATACGATGCATTGAATGAATCTGTTCAGGAAAATGTATCTGCGATTCGTGTTGTAAAAGCATATGTAAGAGAAGAGCAGGAGACAAGCAAATTTCAACGTGCGAGCAAAAATATTTATGACATTTTTGTAAAGGCAGAAAAGAACGTTGTGTGGAATGCTCCAATCATGATGTTTACGGTATATACCTGTATCATTCTGATTAGTTGGTTTGGAGCAAAAATGATAGTAGTTGATTCTCTGACGACAGGAGAATTGATGAGTCTTCTTGCATATTGTATGAATATTTTGATGAGTTTAATGATGCTGTCTATGGTGTTCGTTATGATTTCAATGAGTATGGCCAGCATGCGCCGTATCGCAGAAGTGTTAAATGAAACAACAGATATCCACAATCCGGAAAATCCGATTTACGAAGTTTCGGATGGAAGCATCGAATTTAAAAATGTAGATTTTTCTTACAAAAAAGACAGTGCAGAAAAAGTTTTGAAAAATATTAATCTGGATATTCATTCAGGTGAAACAATCGGAATCATCGGAGGAACCGGTAGTGCAAAAACGAGCCTTGTTAATTTGATCAGTCGTCTGTACGACGTGTCGGACGGAGAGATTCTGGTTGGAGGAAAAAATGTAAAAGAATACGATTTGGAAGTACTGAGAAATCAGGTTTCGGTTGTGCTTCAGAATAATGTATTATTTACCGGAAGTATTTTAGATAACCTTCGTTGGGGAAATAAAGAGGCTTCGGATGAGGAATGTATTCAGGCATGTAAATTGGCATGTGCCGATGAATTTATCGAGCGTTTCCCACAGAAATACAATACACATATTGAGCAAGGTGGAAATAACGTATCCGGTGGTCAGAAACAGAGACTTTGTATTGCAAGAGCATTGCTGAAAAAACCGAAGATATTAATTTTGGATGACAGTACAAGTGCTGTCGACACAGCGACAGATGCAAAGATACGTCGTGCATTTAGAGAGGAAATTCCGGATACAACAAAGCTTATCATTGCACAGCGTATCTCCAGTGTACAGGATGCAGATCGTATCATTGTTATGGATGAAGGCCAGATTAATGGATTTGGTACGCATGAAGAACTACTCAAGACAAATGAGATTTATCGCGAGGTATATGAATCACAGACACAAGGCGGCGGAGATTTTGACGAAAATGGAGGTGAAGCATAATGCCAAGACCAATGGGAAAACCACAGAATAAAGTTAAAAATCCGGGGAAATTACTCATGCGATTGATGAATTACATTTTTCGGGATTATAAATTTCATTGTATTGCAGTATTCATTCTCATTTTTGTAGGTGTTATTGCAAATGTACAAGGAACGATGTTTACAAGAGATTTAATCGATAAATATATAACACCATTTCTTTTATCCAGCGATACACCGAATTTTTCGCCACTCGCACATGCAATTTCAAGAGTTGCAGTATTTTATGGTATTGGAATTGTAGCAACATATGCATACAATCGTATTATGATAAATGTTACTCAGGGTATGATGATGAATATGCGAAATGAAATGTTTGAACATATGGAAAAGCTTCCTATCAAATATTTTGACACGCATGCACATGGCGATATTATGTCAATCTATACAAATGATATTGATACGTTGCGCCAGATGGTCAGTCAGAGTATCCCGCAGATTATCAATAGTGGATTTACAATCATCAGTGTATTTATCAGTATGTTGATTTTAAATATTCCATTGACGATCGTGACACTTATTATGGTTGCAATCATGATTTGGGGAACAAAGAAATCTGCCGGACAGAGTGGAAAATATTTCCTGGAACAGCAGAGAAATCTTGGTAAAGTAAATGGATATATCGAGGAGATGATGAATGGTCAGAAGGTTGTAAAAGTATTCTGCCACGAAGAAGAAAGCAAAAAAGAGTTTAAAGAATTAAATGAAGCTTTGTTTGTAAGTGCAGACCGTGCAAATACATTTGCCAACTTCCTTGGACCTATGAATGCACAAATCGGAAATATCAGTTATGTAATCTGTGCAATCGTCGGAGGAGCACTTGCATTAAATAGTGTCGGCGGATTTACGTTGGGAGGACTTGCAAGTTTCCTGACATTTAATAAGAGCTTTAGTATGCCGATAAACCAGGTCAGCCAGCAGATGAATGCGATTGTGATGGCACTTGCCGGCGCGGAACGTATCTTTACATTGCTGGATGAGAAAGTGGAAGTAGATGATGGTTACGTCACATTAGTAAATGCAAAAGAGGAAAATGGAAAGCTTGTAGAGAGTGAAAAACGTACAGGACGCTGGGCTTGGAAGCATATTCATCAGGCAGATGGTTCCGTAGATTATATTGAACTTCAGGGAAATGTTGTCTTTGACGGAGTAGATTTCGGATACAATGATGATAAGATTGTGCTTCACGATGTGAAATTATATGCAGAGCCGGGGCAGAAGATTGCGTTCGTTGGTTCTACAGGGGCAGGAAAAACAACCATTACAAACCTGATTAACCGTTTCTATGATATTCAGGATGGCAAAATCCGATACGATGGAATCAACATCAACAAGATAAAAAAAGCAGACCTGCGTCATTCGCTTGGAATTGTATTGCAGGATACACATTTATTTACAGGAACAGTAAAAGAAAATATTCGTTTTGGAAAACTGGATGCCACAGATGAAGAAATCATTGCAGCAGCAAAACTTGCAAATGCAGATGGATTCATCCGCAGACTTCCGGACGGATACGATACAATGATCACCGGCGATGGAGCAAACTTAAGTCAGGGACAAAGACAGCTGTTAGCAATCGCCAGAGCAGCTGTGGCAGATCCGCCGGTATTGATTTTGGATGAGGCGACAAGTTCAATTGATACACGTACAGAGCGTATCATTCAGGAAAGTATGGACAGATTGATGCATGGACGTACAACATTTGTTATTGCACATCGTCTGTCAACAGTCCGTAACTCTGATTGTATCATGGTTCTCGAACAAGGTAGAATTATTGAAAGAGGTACACATGATCAGTTGATTGAAGAGAAAGGGAAGTATTACCAGTTGTATACGGGGAATGCGATTTCGGCGTAGGGGCTATTTAGTTCACTGGGTGGCAATACGTTCCTTACAAAAAATTGATATAAGAATTCTTGCTCAGATTCCATGAGCGGGAGACACATAAGA
>ENA-OWON01000073-OWON01000073.1-gut-metagenome-genome-assembly--contig:-NODE-73-length-76145-cov-11.116974_pt1 | contig 76145 bp, 71 predicted proteins | sample MGYA00248257_ERZ651798 | MGnify/ENA primary metagenome ERZ651798 (study PRJEB26908, sample SAMEA4031708) | gut metagenome | biome: gut; feature: normal infant; material: stool | place: China | collected 2015... | reverse complement strand
CCTTTTTCCTGTAATGCTTCTTCAATCATATCTAATGTTTCTTCACTGTCTGCCACAACTTTATGATAATGATAATTTGATGTAATATTTTTCAATGGACTTGACTTACCGCTTTTTATATCATCAATAAAATCTTTTGCCTTTTTTCTGGAATTAATATTCAGTTCAGCTTCCATTTGTCCATATACTTTATGATTCACCATCACATTTGCCACAGTCCCACCAAGATCTACAATGGAATACAGTTCTTCTTCTGTCTGTTCATCTGTATGCTGCACCTTAAATACCCTGTTTACACTGATCGGCTCATTTAAAAGATATCCTCTATGGGTTGATATAATATCATATCCTGCTGCCCGGATAAGTGCGATATCCTGTACAATAACCTGTCTGCTTACTTCAAATTCTTTTGCAAGCATAGTTCCCGATACCGGTACAGCATTCTTCTTGATCCGTTCAACAATTTGATTTCTACGCTCTGTTCCGGTCATAACACCCTCCAAGACACTTTCTACTTATTTACAGCATGGAGATTCTTCAGCGAAATATCCATAATTGGTGCTGAGTGTGTCAGTGCACCACTGGAAATATAATCTACTCCAAGTGCTGTCAAACGACCAATGTTTTCTTTTGTCACGTTTCCAGAACACTCTGTCTCCGCTCTTCCATCAATGATCTTGATTGCTTCCTGCATTTCTTCTGTTGACATGTTGTCTAACATAATGATATCTGCACCGGCTTCGACAGCCTCTTTTACCATATCAAGATTCTCTACTTCTATTTCAATCTTACGTACAAATGGTGCGTATTCTTTAGCCATCTCTACTGCTTTTGTAACACTTCCGGCTGCCCCGATATGATTATCTTTTAAAAGTACGCCGTCAGACAAATTGTAACGGTGATTGTATCCGCCACCTACACGAACTGCATATTTTTCAAAAATACGCATATTCGGTGTTGTTTTTCTTGTATCCAGCAATTTTGTTTTGCTTCCTTTGAGCAAGTCTGCTACAGAATGGGTATACGTTGCAATTCCGCTCATTCTCTGCAGATAATTCAATGCAACACGTTCACCTGACAGAAGCACACGAATATCTCCATATACTTTTCCCATCAGCTGTTTGTTTTTCACTTCGTCTCCATCTTTACAATAGAATTCAACTCTCACTTTATCATCGAGAAGCTCAAATACTCGTTTAAAAACATCTAATCCTGCAATCACGCCGTCCTGCTTGCAGATTAAATCCACTTCTCCGTCTACAGCCTCTCTCATAACAGCATTTGTTGTCACATCCTCGCTTGATATATCCTCACGTAATGCCTCCAGAATTAACTGATCTACCTGTAATGTTGTTGTAATCTTATTCATGTCGTTTCTCCATTCTATACATAATTTTTCTTTGATTTTACAATCTAAAACTTCATCAACTTTTACGCTCTGATTTTTTCGTCCTCGGATTCTTCTGCTTCCACGTATGGTGTAAATGGATTTTCTCCACCGCAAATCTTCGTTGCTGCTCTCTGCGCAAATACAAGGCTTTCTAACAAAGAATTGCTTGCGAGACGATTCGCCCCATGAACTCCATTACAGCTTGTCTCTCCAACTGCATACAAATGTGGCATGGATGTTCTGCTGTCTGAATCAACCCATACACCGCCCATAAAGTAATGCTGTGCCGGAACAACAGGGATACATTCTTTTGTAACATCGTATCCTTCTTCCAGACAATGCTGATAAATATTTGGAAAATGATTCAGAATTGTCTCTTTATCGATGTGCTCCATTGATAACCAGACATAATCTGTTCCATCTTTCTGCATTTGTTCATGAATTGCCTTTGTCACTACGTCTCGAGGAAGCAATTCATTTACAAACCGCTCCATATTCTTGTTATATAATATAGCACCTTCACCTCGTACAGATTCGGAAATCAAAAATCTTCTTCCCGGCTTTTTGGAATATAATGTAGTCGGATGAATCTGTACATAATCCAAATGATCCAGACGAATTCCATGCTTTTTGGATATTTCCAATGCGTCTCCTGTAAGATGTGGGAAATTTGTAGAATGTTTATATAATCCGCCGATTCCACCACTTGCCCAGATTGTATCCGGTGCATAGATTTCAATTAAATCTCCGGCTTTCTCTGCTATGATTCCTTTGCATTCACCATCTTCTACCAATATGTCTGTCATAGTCGTATATTCATATATTGTTACATTATCCAGCTTTTTCACCTGTGCAAGTAATTTGCTCGTAATCTCTTTTCCTGTCACATCCTCATGAAACAGAATACGCGGCTTGGAATGTGCTCCTTCTCTTGTGTATGCAAACTCTCCACCTTCCAGACGTTCAAAGTCTACACCATATTGTACCAGTTCTTCAATGATTTGGCGAGAGCTTCGAATCATAATATCAACAGATTCTTTACGATTCTCATAATGTCCTGCCTTCATTGTATCTTCAAAGTAACTGTCATAGTCATCCTTATCATGGAGTACACAAATTCCTCCCTGTGCTAAAAAAGAATCACTACTCTCCAGATCTGCCTTTGTGATCATAACTATTTTTTTATCTCTTGGCAGATTCAACGCACTGAACAATCCTGCAACTCCTGTTCCTACGATTACAACATCTGCATCTATTCTCATCACGAAACCTCTTTCTAATATGCTGAATTTATTGTACAAATTTCCATCTTGGTTTGATTCATTTCTCTGCACATTTATTGCTGCTTACCTTATCTCTGCTAAGCAGTCACGCATATTGTTGTCATTATAGCATCCGCCTTTACATCTGACAAGACAGATGTTGTACAAATCTTTACAGGTATTTTACACATTCATATTTCATTTTATACAAAATAATCTTTCTATTTTTTAAACTGCGAAACATATACCAAACTCTTATAAATTGAAAAATGAGAATACAGTTTCCTGCATTCTCATTTTATATCTTATTTTTTTATTCTACTTTATTTCTCTTGCCGTCGTATTTATTGTCTTTCGATAGTTTTCAGCTATTTGCAATCCTTCTACAAATCTGCATGCCTGTTCATAATAGTAATTAATTGCCGTACGAAATACATTTTGTCGCTTACCCTCCAGAAGATCTTTCCCAAATACAATCTCCCGCTGATATGGAACTTTTCTGGAATCATACTTCACATAATTTTGCTGATTATCCAAATTCACAATTAACTGTATATCTTTTCCTATTGTAAGGATATTTCCATCTCTTGTAACCTGTGCCTCCTGCATATAATCACCCTACCAGTATTTTTCCTTTTTCCAGATTTTCTTTCCCTGCTGAAACAATTTCAGATATTCTATTTTCTGCACAACTGTTTGTTTGATCTCTTCTGCTCTTTTTTCCGGCATATCCGTATATGTCAGTAACAAACTCTGTACTTTATCTGGAAAACCATCTAATTTATCTAAATTCAGGCATTTATTATTTTTCACATATCGAAGCATATCTGCTTCCCTCTTGCAAAACGAATTCACACGAATATCTAACAGATTTTCTTTTTGAGGAATGATATCTGTAGCATAAAATAATGAATTTCCTGTATCAAAAATCGGAGCCATTGCAACCAGCTTACCAACTTCTGAATCATATAAAAATCCAAAATTATTAAAATGTCGGTCTACATTTGTCAAAATGAAGTCTGTCATAATTGTATATTCCAATTGATTCCGCACTTCATTTTCGTTCATTCCTAATTTTACTGCCTGTTCAATAATCGCCTCATACGAAGACAGTTCATTCGGTATTTTATAGTTTTTTATCAATTGATATGCTGATACAAACTCATATCTGGTTGAAGTAAACAACGGATTTAACGAACAAGGGATTTCTTTACCTTCTATTTTTGTTGTCTCAACTTCATACGTAACATAATTCTTCCACCCTGACTGTTTATGTAGAGTAGTCGCAATTACTTCGTTTACCGCCTGTTGTGCATAATCATTTGCACTTAATTTCATCAGGTATCGGATATCATTTTTTATAATCCACTTTTTTTTCATTTCTCCCGTAACCGAAGAGGATGGGGAGAATTTTGAAATGTTGGCATTTATATCTATTTTCTCCGAATCAGTCAAAAGCAATCCCAATTCGTCTGAGAATGTATTTTCATAAAAATTCAAATTTTTCCAATATAGTTCTTTCCCTAATGGCTGCATCCAATAATGGTCTGTAAGGCTTAATCCATACCCCGATAACATCAAGGACAGATTGGACTCCTCATGCAGAAAATTTAACGCCTGCTGTATTCCTCTTCTCGAATCCGGGATTGCTCTTGATTCCCACCAGAATAATATGCTATTTGGACTATCTTCACTACAGCCAACTGGTAATTCTTTTGGCAAATACGTAGCCAACACGTGTTCTATCTTTCCGGAGGTCAAATCAATTGCAACCATAGCCACATCCAGATCTTTATGTTTTAACACAAAGAGATTATTCGGAACATTGGATTCTATTGTACTCATGATTTCCACCTCCGTCATTTTTAACTACCTAGCAGATTTCTGCTCCTGCCGGCATCTCTTTCTCCGGTACCATAAGTGCCAGATTGCCTTCTGCGTCTTCTGCACACAGAAGCATTCCTTCTGACAGTACGCCTGCCAGTTTTGCAGGTTTCAGATTTACAAGAACCATAACTTTCTTGCCAACCATTTCTTCTGCTGAATAATGTCCTTTGATTCCTGAAACGATCTGTTTTACTTCGCTTCCGATCTTAACCTGTGAACAAAGCAGTTTTCTTGATTTTTTCACCTCTTCACACGCGATGATCTCGCCAACCTGGAACTGCATTGCTCCGAAATCATCAAATGTAATCTCTGGTTTTGCTTCGATATCAATAACTGCCTCTTCTTCTTTTTCTTCTTCAACCGGTGGGTGAAGTTCTGCAACTTTCTTCATAACCTCTTCTAAATCCAGTCTCTGGAATAAAATCTCCGGTTTGTCTGTTACATTACCATTTCCAAGCTGCTCTAAAATCTTCTTGCTTGTAGAAGGCATGAAAGACTCCAGAAGTTCTGCTCCTGCTGAAATTCCCTGAATCAGATTCCACAGAACTGTTTCAAGACGATCTTTCTGTGCTTCATCTTTTGCAAGTACCCAAGGCATTGTTTCATCAATATATTTATTACAACGTTTAAACAGATTGAAGATTTCTGTAATTGCATCTGCTACGCGAAGCTCATTCATTTTTGCTTCTACGGCTTTAGGTGTTGCTTCCATAACTGCTTTCAGATCTGCATCTACATCTCCAGATACTCCCTTATCTGTTACAGAACCTCCGAAGTATTTGTTTGTCATAGATACTGTACGGTTTACCAGATTTCCAAGTGTATTTGCCAAATCTGAATTCATACGCTCTACCATCAGCTCCCATGAAATAACTCCGTCATTCTCAAATGGCATCTCATGAAGTACAAAGTAACGAACTGCATCTACGCCAAAGAAATCTACCAGTTCATCAGCGTAAAGTACATTTCCTTTCGATTTACTCATCTTACCATCTCCCTGAAGCAGCCATGGATGACCAAATACCTGTTTTGGAAGTGGAAGATCAAGTGCCATCAAGAAGATTGGCCAGTAAATTGTATGGAAACGGATGATATCTTTACCGATCAGATGTAAGTCTGCCGGCCAGTCTTTTTTAAACTGTTCTGTGTTTTCTCCATCACAGTCATATCCGATTCCTGTGATATAGTTTGTCAAAGCATCCAGCCATACATATACAACATGTTTTGGATCAAAATCAACCGGGATTCCCCATTTAAAGGAAGTTCTTGATACACACAGATCCTGAAGTCCCGGAAGAAGGAAGTTATTCATCATCTCATTTTTACGAGATACCGGCTGAATAAATTCTGGGTGTGTATTAATGTGCTCGATCAGTCTATCTGCATATTTGCTCATTTTAAAGAAATATGCTTCTTCTTTTGCAGGCTGAACCGGACGTCCGCAATCTGGACATTTTCCATCTACAAGCTGTGACTCTGTAAAGAATGACTCACATGGTGTACAGTACATACCTTCATAATGTCCTTTGTAGATATCTCCCTGATCATACAGTTTTTTGAAGATTTTCTGTACCTGCTTCTCATGGTCTTCATCTGTTGTACGGATAAATTTATCATAAGATGTATCCATCAAATCCCAGATTCTCTTAATCTCACCGGATACGTTATCTACAAATTCCTTTGGTGAAATTCCGGCTTCTTCTGCCTTCAGTTCAATCTTCTGTCCATGTTCATCAGTTCCTGTCTGGAAAAACACATCGTATCCCTGACTTCTTTTATATCTTGCAATTGCATCTGCAAGTACGATCTCATATGTGTTTCCAATATGCGGTTTGCCAGATGTATAGGCAATCGCTGTTGTGATATAATATTTCTGTTTATCTGCCATCGTGCTCTCTCCTTTATTCTTTCAATGTTTTTAAAATCAGTACGGAATGTCGTCCCATGTTTACAACAACTTCTCCGTCCTGCACAATATATTCATCATACTCTGTTGTAAATCCTTCTTCATATGTATACATCAAACGATACATACGGGTATTCTGTGGAACTTCTGCAAGCCATACTGGGACTGTTATTTCTTTTAGTTCTTTGCTGTTGTTCAAGATTACAACAATCTGTTCATCATCCTGAAAACGACCATATGCCAACACGTTATTTGCCCAGGTAAGCATCTTGATCGAACCTGTTCTAAGGATTTCCTGTTCTTTGTGAATGCGGATCATCTCTTTATGAAAATTCAATAATCGTTGATTTTCATTTCCCCATGGGAATGTACGGCGATTATCCGGATCTGTAAATCCGACAACTCCAACCTCATCTCCATAATATACAGTCGGTGCTCCAACCCAGGTCATCTGTACTGCGACTGCCTCACAGAATACAGCCTCATTAATTCCTTCTTCTGCGGCCTTATATCCAAGCTGTTCTACTCGACCGGCAATATGATTTGTTCTTGTGAGAAATCTGGAATGGTCATGGTTGGATAATTCGTTCATTGCAACCTGCAAAGATGGTGTCAGCATGCATGCCATAAAATGCTTCATTGAATTCACAAATATCTCTGCATTACCCCACAGATCAGTACGGCGCTCATTACTGTGCTTCTCCATACCAGTCAAAAACCAGGTTAGTGGCTCCATAAATGCATCATAGTTCATAACGCTGTCCCACTGATCCCCCTGAAGCCATTCTCCCGGATCTCCATAATGCTCTGCAAGAATCAATACATCCGGATTCACATTCTTCACCTGTTTACGGAATTCTTTCCAGAACATGTGATTATATTCATTGGAATATCCAAGGTCTGCCGCAACATCCAGACGCCATCCGTCAATATTATACGGCGGAGATACCCATTTTTTACCGATATCCATAATATATTGCACTAGTTTTGGTGAATCTTCGTAATTTAATTTTGGAAGTGTGTCATGCCCCCACCAGCCATCATAATTATAATTATATGGCCATGCGCTTTCCTCTTCCTTAAAGAAATGGAAGAAGCTGCGATACGGACTCTGAGAACTTACAAAAGCACCCTGTTTATCATGATAAGCCGGCTGCTGCTCATAAATTCTCTCTCGGTCCATCCATTTATTGAAAGAACCACAATGATTGAACACGCCGTCCAGTATCACTCGCATGCCTCGCTTATGCATTTCATCTACCAATTTTGCAAACAATGCATTGCTGGCTTCCAGATTTTCTTTATCGCCTGTGCGGATCTGATATTTCGTAGCATGGGTATTGTCCATATCCCCTTCTGCCAGAACCTCTCCGCCATCTTTAACAATCTTTCCGTAATGTGGATCAATGTAATCATAATCCTGAATATCATATTTATGGTTTGATGGAGATACAAACAATGGATTGAAATAGATTACTTCAATTCCCAAATCCTGAAGATAATCTAATTTATCCATAACTCCCTGCAGGTCTCCGCCGTAGAATCGGCGGATATCCGGTGTTGCCGGTATAGAGCCCCAATCTTTGACCTGCTCACATGGTGCTCCGATATAAATATATTCCCTGTCTTCCACATCATTTTGCGGATCACCATTATAAAAACGATCCACAAAAATCTGGTACATTACTGCACCTTTTGCCCAATCTGGTGTGGAAAATCCAGGTACGATCTTAAAATCATAGTAATCGACAATACGATCTGACACCCCGCAGCGATTATAATAACAGATTTCTCCGCCACGCTGGATTTCAAAACAGTAAACCAATGGATCCTCATCCAGTGTCCACTGTATTTCCCAAAAATCAAAATTTTCTATACTATCTGCCTTCTGCATCGTATATCTGGCTTTTTCTTCACCAACGAGCAGAATCACATCTGCGACATCATTTTCTGCTGTTCGAAACCGTAGTGTAACAGTTTCTCCTGCCTTTGGTTCGGCAGGCATCACATAAGACGAAGTCCCATCACAGAACAAAGCGTCTCTTCTCATAACTCTAACTCCTCTCAACTACCGTACACATTATTTTTCAAAAAGTGCTTCAAACTCACTTCTTGTAAGCTTTTCTTTTTCTAACAGTAACTGAGCACAAGACTCCAATACTGGATGGTATTCGTCTAACAGAGCTTTCGCTTTTTCATAACAGTCATCTATAATGCGTTTTACTTCTTCATCAATTGTTGCTGCAACCTTCTCACCATATCCTCTTGATGAAGCATGACCGAAATCTCTTCCGATAAATACTTCGTCACTGTCATTATCATAATTAATCAGACCAAGCTTTTCTGACATACCGAATTTCGTGATCATTGATTTTGCAATTGCAGTCGCCTGTTTAATATCCTGGGATGCACCCGTCGTGATATCATCAAATATCTGTTCTTCTGCTACACGACCACCCAGTGATACGATAATTTCCTGTAACATATGTCCTTTTGTATTGAACATATCATCTTTTTCCGGAAGTGGCATTGTGTAACCACCTGCACCACCTGTCGGTACGATAGATACGCTGTATACAGGTCCTACATCCGGCAGCACATGGAAGAGAATTGCATGACCTGCTTCATGGTACGCTGTAATCCTGCGTTCCTTCTCAGATACAATACGACTCTTCTTCTCAGGTCCGATACCGACTTTTACAAATGCATGACGAATATCAGCCTGTTGAATATACATACGGTTTTGCTTTGCTGCGAGAATTGCAGCTTCATTTAACAGATTTTCCAGGTCTGCTCCGGTAAATCCTGCTGTTGTCTGGGCAATCTGTTTCAAATCCACGTCATCTCCAAGTGGCTTATTTCTTGCATGAACTTTAAGAATCTCTTCACGGCCCCTGACATCCGGACGACCAACAATAACATCTCTGTCAAATCTTCCCGGACGAAGGATTGCAGGATCCAGAATATCTTTTCTGTTCGTTGCAGCCATTACGATGATTCCTTCATTAACTCCGAAACCATCCATCTCTACAAGCATCTGGTTCAGTGTCTGTTCTCTCTCATCGTGACCGCCACCGAGACCACTTCCACGTCGTCTTGCCACTGCATCTATCTCATCGATGAAAATGATACATGGTGCATTTTTCTTTGCATCCTGAAACAAATCTCGCACACGTGATGCACCGACACCGACAAACATCTCCACAAAATCAGAACCTGAAATTGTAAAGAATGGTACTCCTGCTTCTCCCGCAACAGCTTTTGCCAACAATGTCTTACCTGTTCCCGGAGGTCCCTCAAGCAATACACCTTTCGGAATTCTTGCTCCGACTTGAACATATTTTTTTGGATCTTTCAGAAAATCTACGATTTCTTCAAGTTCTTCTTTTTCCTCTTTTAATCCGGCAACATCTTCAAATGTTACCTGCTTTTCACCAGGAGCACTCATCTTCGCACGACTCTTCCCGAAATTCATGGCTTTTGCGTTCGAACCGCCTCCTGCCTGTCTGTTCATTAACATAAACAAGAACATCACAACTAATGCCGTCAACATAACCGGCAATACTGTTGTCTCAAAAATTCCTGATTCCGCTACATCCGGCATCTTATAATCTATATCATATTTACTGAGAAGCTCCTGCACCTTATTCACATCTGATACATTCACTTTCCCTGCTGAGCCACTATTCTTTAACACAAATGACACTGAGCCGGTTGGTACAGTCCGGTTCTGGTTAATTGTTACGTCACTGATGTTGCTATCCTGGACTTCCTGTACAAATCTTGTGTAAGTCACTTCCTGCCCCTGGGCCTGGATCCGGCTTGCAAACCAAAGTGCAAAAAGCACTGCTATGATGACTACAAAGAATGTTACGCCAGTGCCTTTATACTTCTTGCTGTCATTATTCAATTTAATATGCTCCTCTCTACTCCAGACCTTCCACTACTCCGATGAAAGGCAGGTTTCTATATTTCTGCGCGTAGTCCAGACCATATCCTACTACGAACTCATCTGGAATATTAAATCCAACATAATCTACTTTCACGTCTTTCACGCGGCGTTCCGGTTTGTCTAATAATGTACACAAATGAACACTTTTTGGATTTCTCTTCTTTAAAATATCAATCAGATAGTACAATGTACGTCCGGAATCAATGATATCCTCTACGATTAACACATCTTTTCCTTCAATTGCTTCATCCAGATCTTTCACGATTTTTACAACTCCGCTGGATTTTGTGTCATCACCATAACTGCTGACACTCATAAAATCCATTGATACAGGCACAGAAATTCTCTTTGCTAATTCACACATGAAGAAAACTCCGCCTTTCAGTACGCAGATCAAATGTACCTGCTTTCCTTCATAATCTTTACTAATCTGTTTTCCCAATTCTACGATTCTCTCGTCTACATCTTTTTCAGATACTAACTCACGAATTGTTTCTGCCATTTTCTTTTCCTCCATCACTTTTGTATGTTTCTACTTCAATTTGTAGAATCCACTTAGTTGACTGCTTCACTTGATAAGCCTGGCTCATCCGGTGTCCCAAAACCCATAAAATATCATTGTTCTCTGCGAGCAACAATTGACTGTCTCTTACCTCTTTCGGGATTTTTTCATCTACAAACCAACTCTTTAGTTTTTTTTGATGACCTTTTTCATCAATCACAATATTATCGCCTGCCTGTCTTGTTCTAATATACAGACTGCTCTTTATTATATCATAATCAAACCATTTCGTGTATATTTTTTGTGGTATATCCTTTATTGAAAGATTTTTAGGCTTTTCCAGTATTTTACATCGAAGTTTAAGATTCCTGTCTGCAAGTATGGTTTCCCCCGGAATGTTTAATTCACTCATGCATTCCTGCATGATTTCTGCTTTCTTTTCTTCCCCGGACAAATATGTTCTTCTTTTCTCTAACCGGATTCCTTCATAATTTCGTTTTGCATGCATCTCATAAGGAAGATCCAGTGTCCGTCCTACTTGCTTATTCATTAACTCCATCATCACATCGACATGTTTGTGACTCAAATCTCTTTTTTTGCCCCCCACTTGTTCCATGCCTTTTCGGATCACCATTTTCTTTATCAATTCCGGAAATGTTTCAAAGGAATTTTGCTGAATCTGAATCCAACATGCTTTTTCAGAATGTTCCTGTACACATTCTTGATATGCAGCCTCCACTTGTTCCTGCATATATTCCTGGAGCTCCCATATCTGCTCCATTGTTTCATTCATATGCCGTACTGCAGCCGAATTGACCTGTTCTTCTAAAATCGGAAGTACCAGATGCCGCAATTTATTTCTTGTATAATCTGTCCCTGCATTCGTTTCATCAATACAATAGGATTGCTTTCTCTTGGCGAGATATTCTTCAATCTCTTTTCTGTTCATACATAACAGCGGACGGATAAATTTCCCATTAACCGGACGGATTCCTCCCAGTCCGTCTAACCCGGTTCCTCGTGACAGATTCCAAAGCAATGTCTCTGCATTATCATTTTGATGATGTGCTAACGCAATTTTATTTCCTCCGTATTTTTTGCACACACTGTCAAATGCTTCTCTCCTCACCATTCTTCCGGCTTCCTCCAAAGATTGTTTCCTCTTTTTCGCAATTGATTCCAGATTTACACGGAAAATTTCCAATGGGATTCGATGCTGCTCGCACAATGCTTCTACAAATTGCTGATCTTGGTCTGCTGCCTCTCCTCTAAGCCCATGATGTACATGCACTGCGATTAAATCAAACCCTATTTTTTCTCTCAATTCTAAGAGCATCAAAAACAGGCATACCGAATCTGCACCTCCCGATACACCTGCAATCACCCTATCGCCACAGGTGAGCATATGATATTTTTGGATAAATTTTTCTATTCGTTTCATAAGTAAACTATACTCAATCTCCCCGAAAAATGCAACAATCCCTTAATATTTCCAAATTCCGATAACCAATACGGTCATATCATCCTCCGGCGGTTTGCCTGTCCAATTCAATACCTGTTTTAAAATGTGTTGTGCCATTTCTTTCGGATTTATGATTGCAGTTCCTTTTATAATCGTTTCCAATAACACATCCTGCTCCCCTACCGGCAGCGCATCCATAATTCCATCAGTAACCATAATCACAAAATCACCATCTTCTAATTGTCTTTTTGCGTGATCTACGTCCAGCTTATGAACCACCCCTATCGGCAGACTAGTTGAACGCAAGTGCTCGATGCTATCTTTCTTTTTAATAAATGTCGATGATGCGCCGGCTTTTAAAAACTCACATATGCCGCTATACAAATCAAACACACACATATCTATGGTAGAATAATGTATCTCTTCCCGTCCCATTACCAGTGTTGTGTTAATCATCTGAATTGCCATTTTCTCAGGAAATCCTGCTTCAAGCAACTCCTCCAATAATTCAATCACCAATGTACTCTCGTGGCATGCCCGCTCTCCCGAACCCATTCCGTCTGACAATGCAACTCCCTGCTTTCCTCCCGGAAGATCCAGCATCATAAAATTATCACCTGATATTTCACAGCTTCCTTTTCCGACTTTTGCAACTCCCTGCAACGTGTAGTACTCCGGTCCTTCCATGCATACTACCGTAATGTATTCCCGCCCCATTATTTGTGCCTGTTCCTTTGCGGGAGTTAGTTTTCGTCTGGCTGCAATCGAAATTTCTTTCACAATCTCACGGACTGTAAAACATTGCTCATACATTGCTCTTGCTGTTACATGGATTTCATATTTCCCTTCCGAATTCATAAAAAAATCAGTTTTTAACACCCGGACTCCTTTTTTCTTTAGTGCCTCAATAATTCTTTTTTCCAGCCATTCATCATGGAAAATACTATCCTCCATTTCCTTTGCGGTCTGACGTATCATTTCGGCAAATGTGTCCATCTGGATCGCACATCCCTCTCTGCTTAATGCCATCCTGTTTGTCCACATCATGTTCTGCCGGGCCGCTTGAAATGCCTCTAACATTTCTCTTAGAAATCGCGGAGCACGAATACAGCACTGTTTCAGCTTGCGCTTCGTTTCTACATTCATTTCATCTCCATAATTATCTACCGCCGATAATATTTCATACCCCATCTGACATGTGTGTACATAATTTTCTCCCCAGCACCAATCTCTTTTTTCACATTTTGTGCAGACATGCTCTTTCACTTGAGCAAACATCGCATCAATCTCATCATTTGTAAAAGATTTTTTCTTGTTTTCCATTTTCAAAAATGTATTCGCCAATTGTGTAAGTGAATCTGCAAACTTTTCTATCTGTGCCACGTAAGGGCTTGTATGAAGCATCTGTCCTTCTTCCATTTTATTATGTCACCTCCAAAAAGAATGTGCTTTGCACATTCAAGCTCCTGCGGCGGCCGCTTGCGACATTTGCATTGTACGCCGCAGCAGCGCATCCTCGCGGAGCGTTTATCTCAGTCGGAGATTTGACTCCGACTGAGATAAATTTTCCTAATGTAATAAAAAACTCCGGAGTTCTCTCCGGAGTTTTTCGTTCGTGTTTTTATTTTTCTATATTCAATTCGTCTGCTTGAAAAGAATCTCATTCGGATCCACTAAGCCCAGTTTATCTTCCGCAACTTCTCGTATGTAATCATCAGTCTTAACATAATCCTGATATTCTTTTATCTCTTTTGACCGTTCTTCCTCTTTCTTTATCTGGGCTTCTAATTCAGTTTCCTGCTGTTTATAGTCTTGATTTTTTGAATAAATAGAGATGGAACCTATGCCAAATACTAATGTTAACACTGCCAATCCTACGCAGATTATCTGTACACTTTTCATATGCGGACGGGCTGTTCTTTTTTTCTTATGGCCCTGCTTTCCTGCTTTTTTATTATTCATAACTGCACTCACCTTACTTTGCGAACTACATGTTACGTCCCTTCTACTTTTCTATATCTCTGCTTGTGTTTTTATAATATCTGGTTTACTGTTTATTTTCAAGTAATTTTTACATATTTCTTAAGAAATTGTTACATTGACATTGCTGTTCACTCCCGTGTTAATCACTACACTGATTGGCACGGAGGATACATATCAGAAAACTTTTCGTTTCACAAACCATGCACTTACACTTCCCAAAATCACTCCCAGAAGGAAAAACCATCGTATCGTTCCATGCGTTGTGCGATACATCTGTCTAAACAAATAACCCCCGGTTCCCATCCAGAACAAAAAATCTTCCAAATTTATCATTACAATTGAATGTCGTATTAACTTCCTCATCTGGATCAACACTTGATAAACAATAAATAAAATGCAGCCAGACAGCCACGCATAGAAAAAAATAACAGCTTCTGTTCTAATTCCAAGCATCATAGGCATTTCCTATTTAAATAATTTTGTAAACAAATTTTCATTTGGATGCCCTGTTTGATTTGTATCGGAATAAATAATACTGTCTATATTGCCGGCAATATCTATCTCTCCCTTTTCCACACTAAGCCTATTTACATGCAGGTCCGTACCTTTGACCAGCAACATACCTTGTTCTGTCTCAAGCACAACTTCATTCAAATCAAAGGATAATACGTCAAGCACACCAGTCACCATACTTGTCTTTCGATTATTGATGACCAGCTTGTGTGCCTTTGCAATCTGCCTTTCTTCCACACAAACTCCCCCTCTCTCAATATCTCCAAAGCATGTTTTCCATGTCTGGATATGTCAGGAGTTTCTCAACCTTTCGAGATTGAAAGTATCTCCATTCAAATATATATGAAAGAGTTTTAAATTTTATGTCTTTTTATTTTTTACAAATAACGGAACAAATCTTTTGCTTCTTCTTTCTTTGTTGTATCCTGAATATCCAAAACTTCTACTTTAACTGTCTTTGTTCCAAACTGGATTTCTATAATATCTCCGACCTTTACCTTTACAGAAGCTTTTGCGACAACTCCGTTCACCAGAACTCGTCCCGCGTCGCAGGCTTCATTCGCAACTGTTCTTCGTTTGATCAAGCGGGAAACCTTCAAAAACTTATCTAATCTCATCTTATCTTTCCTTTTCTTTAATCCTTTTTTCAGTAGAAGAAAGGCAGAGGATATAACCCTCTGCCTCTTTCTCCTTTATTCACAAGGCATCCTGCGATGCCTACTTTTCATCTATTCGTCTTAGTTTACAGCATCTTTCAGAGCTTTTCCAGCTTTGAATTTTGGTGCGTTGCAAGCGCTGATTGTCATAGGCTCACCTGTCTGTGGGTTCTTACCTGTTCTTGCTGCTCTCTTGCTTACTTCAAATGTTCCAAATCCAACTAATTGAACTTTCTCTTCTTTTTTCAGTTCTTCAGTAACAACATCGATAAAAGCCTTTACTGCTTTTTCTGAATCTTTCTTAGAAATTTCTGCTCTTTCTGCGATTGCTGCGATTAATTCTGTTTTGTTCATATGAATATTTCCTCCTCTTTATTATAGTAGAATTCTAATTCTAACCGGGTAAAGGCTCTTCTTCGCCGTTTCTCGGCTTTGCCCTTAGATACTGTTATACAATTTCCACTACTATTTGTCAAGCATTCTAGGCTTAAAAAACGGCGAAAACACGTGGTTTTTGCCGTTTTTTCCACCTCCTATAACCGAAAGTCAAATATCACTTCTAAAAATCGTAGTTTTTCCTGATTTTGAGCTACTGCAAGCTCAAGTTTTTCGACATTTTTCTCTGGCATCCACGCCTTATTGGAATGATAATAAGCATTCACGATTTTCCAAAATTTCTCCGGATAAGCTATTTTCAACGCGATATATTCTAGTTCTTCTTTCTGCAGTGTCCTCACACTGTTATACCGGCTTAATATTTCATTTCCAAGTACAACACTCCAATGATATTTTTCCATAACTTTCCGCAAAAAATAATACAAATCCAACACCTGCACGTCTCTTCTAAAATGTTCAAAATTAGTTGTCACAACCTTTTGAGGAAGCAAGAGCACATTATGATAATTGTAATCTCCATGGATTAACAAACCTTCTTCAACACTCGATTTATAAAGCTCATCATATTTGGAATTTGCAAGACGTTCCTCCACCGCTTTTCCCGTCTCATACATTTGCTCAAAGGATTTTAAATACATTGCTTCAAATGTCCCTTTATTCACGCGTTTCCGCACAAATGCCCTCACCTTTTTCAATTCGCGGTTATGACATATCATTTCTTCTTTCAAATGCCTTCCCGCCGGCGGCCGTATCTCTTGTTTTTCCTCTACACTGCATATGTCTCTCCATTTCATATCTAGGTGCAAGTGCGCCAGATTTTCTGCTGCCATAAGCACATCTGCTTCACGCCGCACCTCACACTCTCTCCCGTCATACCATTTTTTCAGCAGATACCGGCTTCCATCTCTCGCGGTACTGACCAATTTATTTTCCGAATTCAGTATCGGTGTGTCCACATATTTGCCACTCTCTTCAAGCTGACATAATAGCGTATAAAATAAGAGGGCACGTCTGTCAGAGATTTTTGTCTCTTTTAACAGCATCGTTCCCTCTTTCGTGTTGATAAAAAACGCACCCCTGATTTTACGGGTGCTTTCTGCCTCAATTGGATATTGTTCTAAGATTTCTAATTCACTTTCTCTCATTGCTGCCCCCTACATTACACGATTCATAACTCTTTTTAATCTATGTAAGAGGCAGCCAAAGTATTCTTAAAGTCCAAGCCTTTCTTTTACATACTCGCAAAGCAGCTCTTTTTTATTACATTGTGGATCATCAATAACCCACTCTAACAGCTCATTCAACATGTTACCAAGTTCTCTTCCCGGCTTCATGCCAATCTCCATAAGATCCTTGCCCGTAACTGCAAGGTCTCTGAGTGTCACACAATGCTCCTTGATCAAAGTATCCTGATAAATCTCTCGCATTGCAATGATATTTTCAATCTTTGCACGTCGCTGATATGAGCTTTGTGCTTTTACATCAGCCATACGAACTGCCAGATAATATGGGAATAATTCTACTCCTATACGATTCATGGCACGTCGTACATTCGGTCCTGTCGCCTCAATACGATAATCATGATAACATACCAGTTTTGTTACTTTTTTAATCGTATCATTATCCATCTTCAGGCGCTGCATGATGGAACGGGCTTTCTCCTCACTGCCGATTGAGTGCTCTTTAAAATGATCTTGTCCGTTTTCATCTGTCGTTTTTGCAAATGGTTTTCCCATATCATGGAATAACATCGTCAGACGCAGTATCTTATCCTGCTTTACATTCATGATCGCATGAAGTGTATGCTCTGCCACATCATACATATGATGCGGTGTGTGCTGCTCCACCCCGACCATACGGTCCCATTCTGGAAGAATCACTCTTGTGATTCCCAACTCGTATGCATCCTTGAGACGCTCCGGATGGTCTGACATAAGCAGCTTTATCAATTCTGCCTGTATTCTTTCTGCACTGATATTTTTCAATGACAGCACCTGTGAACGAATTGCATCTGCGGTATGTTCTTCAATTGCAAAATCCAACTGTGCGGAAAATCTCACTGCACGCAGGATTCGCAGAGCATCTTCTTCAAAACGTTCCTTCGGATCACCTACGCAACGGATCAAATGATAATTCAGATCCTTCATTCCTCCAAATGCATCTACCAGACGAACATCATCATTATATGCCATTGCATTGATCGTAAAATCACGACGGCGCAAATCTTCTTCCAGCTTATTTGTGAAGATTACTTCCTTTGGATGACGACTGTCTTCATAAACTCCGTCAATTCGATATGTCGTCACTTCATACATATCTTTCCCCATAAGAACCGTTACCGTTCCATGTTCAATTCCAGTATCTACTGTTCTCGGAAAAAGTGCTTTTATTTCTTCCGGCTTTGCAGACGTAGTGATATCCCAGTCCTGAGGTTCTTTTGCAAGAATTGAATCTCTCACACATCCTCCAACCGCATATGCCTCATATCCATGCATCTGTAAATTTTCAATAATCTCTGTCACTTTGCCAGGTAACGTAATCTTCATATAATTTCTGTTCTCCTCTTAGCCTTATAATTCGCAGTTATTTACTGTTCTTGGGAATGGAATCACGTCACGAATGTTTGACATACCTGTCAGATACATTACACAACGCTCAAATCCAAGACCAAATCCTGCATGACGTGTAGAACCATATTTTCTAAGATCCAAATAGAACTGATAGTCCTTCTCTTCCAGCCCAAGCTCTTTCATTCTTCCAAGGAGCTTGTCATAGTCATCCTCTCTCTGGCTTCCTCCGATAATCTCACCAATTCCCGGTACAAGACAGTCTACTGCTGCTACAGTCTTACCATCTTCATTCAGTTTCATATAAAATGCTTTGATTTCCTTTGGATAATCTGTAACAAATACAGGACGTTTATAAACCTCTTCTGTAAGATAACGCTCATGTTCTGTCTGCAGATCACATCCCCAAGATACTTTATAATCAAATTTATCGTTATTCTTCTCAAGAATCTCTACCGCTTCTGTATATGTTACTCTTGCGAAATCAGACTCTACAACGTTCTTCAGACGCTCGATCAGTCCTTTATCTACAAATGAGTTGAAGAAGTTCATCTCTTCCGGAGCCTGTTCCATCACATAATTGATAACATATTTCAACATAGCCTCTGCCAGCTCCATGTCATCTTCCAAATCTGCGAATGCAATCTCTGGCTCGATCATCCAGAACTCTGCAGCATGTCTTGTTGTATTAGAATTCTCAGCTCTGAATGTTGGTCCAAATGTATAAATGTTACGGAAAGCCTGTGCATAAGTCTCACCGTTAAGCTGACCACTTACTGTAAGGCTTGTCTCTTTGCCAAAGAAATCCTGACTGTAATCTACTGTTCCGTCTTCGTTCTTTGGAAGATTTTCCATATCAAGTGTTGTTACTCTAAACATCTCTCCTGCACCTTCACAGTCACTTCCTGTGATCAACGGAGTGTGTACATATACAAATCCTCTCTCCTGGAAGAACTGATGAATTGCATATGCTGCCAGAGAACGTACACGAAATACTGCCTGGAATGTATTTGTTCTCGGACGAAGATGCGAAATAGTTCTAAGATACTCAAAGCTGTGACGCTTCTTCTGCAGTGGATAATCCGGTGCTGAAGCACCCTCTACTGTGATTTCGTCTGCCTGGATCTCAAATGGCTGTTTTGCCTGTGGTGTTGCAACTAATGTTCCTGTCACTACGATTGCAGCTCCGACATTCTGTTTTGAGATTTCCTGGAAATTCTCCATCTTGTCATGATACACAACCTGAAGTGGTTCAAAATATGAACCATCATTTACCACGATAAACCCAAATGTTTTAGAATCACGGATACTTCTGATCCATCCACCAACTGTTACTTTCTTATCCAGATATTCTTCTCTGTTCTTAAATAACTCTTTTACTGTTATCAAATCCATATCAAAATACTCCTTTTTCTATCTTCAGTTACACAATATCAGTATTATAGCACTGCTCGTTTCTAAAGTGCAATGCTTTCAATACATTATTTACTCCAACTATCTTCTTTCGTGTTTCTTATTTTACATATCCTATAAATGTATTTCCGCTTCCTGCCACCATTGCTTCCATTGTCGCAGTATCTACCGTCTTGCCTTCGCCTGTGTCCGGATCAATATAAGTGACATCGTCTGTCGTATATCCAACCAGCAGAATCGCGTGACTTGCATCTGTCATAGCAATAACCGGTCTTCCTTTATTGATAATGTAAAGAATCTGGTTTAATGAACATCCTGTCAAATCCATTCGCTTTGCATCATACTTCTCCATATAATTTGTACATGCCTCCAATGAAGTCTGATCATCCGCTTTCTTAAATGCCCCTACATCTGTACTGTACACCAGATCTCTGTTTCCTTTTTCCCAGACATAAGCCTGTTCCGAAGAAATCACAACACCGAAAACCTGCTCTGCTTTCTGGATTGCATAAGCGGCTTTATCATAAATTCCTACCAGCTCGCCCATACCATAAACATAATATTTATCCGAACGTATCTCATCATCAAACGCTATCGTGATCGACTTTGATGATACAACCTGCTTTGGTCTTAATATCTTCGGTGACATTTCCTCAATTCCATCCGCAAAGGTGAATCTCATCTGTCTTTCTTTTACGTCCGATGAAGTAACCTCCAGTGTGATATTATTCTTTTTACGTTCTTCATTACTCGTAATATAATCCTGGGTTGCCGTAGTATAAGTATTCTCATTTCTCGTCAGACGATTTAGCGTTACCATATTAGAATCTACCAGTACATCGGAAATATATACACCTTCCTGTGCATATGTCTTCAACACCTGATTTGAAGAATCCCTGATTTCCAACTGATACATCGGCAAAATGTCCTGCCCCGTAACCGTAGTCCCTTTATCCGATTCACGTATCCTTCCTACAATAAAGTCACCTGCAACAAACCCAAGCGGACGGACAGCCTCTTCTTCATTTGCTTCCACTGTATAAGATTTTCCATTTGCCAGGTTCAACACTTCTACCTCTGTAGCTGTATTTACCGAACCATCTTTCTCATATGCGATCAAATGTCCGTCCTCGGATACCACATACTGTCCTTCGTCCAGATCTTCTGCCAGTTTGGTCTGCTCATAATCTTCCATTGACACTTGATAAAGCGTACCGCCTGCGAGTACATAAAGCATCTGTTGCCCTTCGTTAAAATATACCATCTTTCCAAGCTCGTCTTCCGCAATTGCAAATGACTTTGTACTCGGAATAAATGCCTTTTCCTGGACGGCATTTTTATTATCATCAAAGTAATAAACTGCAACACCAACCTGTCCTTCATATTCTCCACGATTCATATATCCATATACGGCAAATGTTATATTTCCCTTATTGTCCATTTGAATGATACGTACTGCGTGCTGGTCGTTTCTGGAACGTTCATCCTGCCCTTCCATATTAGCAAAGCTAAACACTTGTGATAATTCATCTGTATTTTTATTATATAACCACAAATCTCTCTCCTGGACAAATGCTACAATAGTTCCTTTTTTATTTGTCGCATAGGCAACATCTGAATTCGTCACGCCCAGCATAATTCCATCTTTATCTATCACCTGCTTGTTTCCGTTGAATATCTGGTTCATCGTTCTTGAATAATCCAGCAGATACATCTGCCCTGCATTACAACGCACACGGAAAAACTCTTTTACATTGTAAGTTTCCACTTCGCCGTTGTCTCCGTTACATGTCACCTGATATCTTGCTAATAAAGACGTATATACTGTATTACATTCTTTGATGCTCCAGTCCACATCTGTTGACACTTGCGGATTTAAGTCTCCCCACTGTAGATGTGAAATATTCGAATGAATATTCACAGTCTGCAATGTTGTATTATCACTTTCTTCATTTGGCTCAAGATAAGCGTCCAGTTCTTCTGCATATTGTTTGTCAAATGTTTTCTCATGGATGCTTTTAGCAAAATTCAGACACTCTCTGGCTGAACGATTGAAATTCTGCTCGATTCTTGTGTAATAATAAACATCCTTATCTTCCAACGTTAAAGTTACTTTTAGAACTGCCTCCTGAATTGAATCATCCACTGCACGACTTAAGTTTAACGTCACTTGCGATGATTCCGTATCCGAATTTCCACCATTCCATTCTTCGACATTTTCTTTCAGATAGCAGTCCTTTCCGTCAAGCGAATACGCCTCGTAAGAAATTTTCTGGATCTGCTCTCCATAACCATAAAGATTCAGCTGTAATGTCCTTGTTGCTGCCACCGGAGTGATCGTATCACGCATTGCTGTTATGTTCATCTCCGTAGTGTACCCTGGCAATGCATTTACCTCATTGTCATCTACAATGACCGATACCATCGGCAATGTCGGCTCCCCTAAGCTAATCGTCTGGTCATCGGTTCCCTTATTCATGACCAGACTGCTCACAAGTACTGCTGCTAAAAATATCAGGATGAGAATTCCTATTTTCATCCATTTCCTTGATTTTTTTCTTTTCTTCATATTCAGTTTTGACCCCTTATATTTTAAATTTTGTTTTCATTTGGCTTCACCTGTCCATCTCTGCCTAATTAAGCAGTCTCCCCAATGTCGGTGACGCATGCAAAAATTCTTCGCATGCCTGAATCTGTTCTTTACATTGTTTTTCTTTCTTTATATGCTTCTCCTTTGACTTCACCGCTCGAAGTAAAATATTCTTCGGTGTATGTTCCATATCTATAAATTCCAGAACCTGTGTATCATATCCCATACTTTCCAGATATTCTGCTCTCAGACCATCTGTCACAAGTGCTGCAAATCGTTCTTTTAGTAATCCGTATTTCATAATCGGAGCCAGAACCTCATTTTCAATCTGGCTGTTCAATTCATGCTGACAACAAGGAACTGAAAGTATGACTTTTGCATTCCAGCCAACAGCCTTTGCCAGTGCATAATCTGTTGCCGTGTCACATGCATGCAGTGTCACAACCATATCAACTTCATTGACACCCTCATACTCTGCAATATCGCCCTCTAAAAATGTCAGTTTTTCATATCCGTATTCCTTGCTCAATGCATTACAATGTGCGATAACCTCTGATTTCAAGTCTAATCCGATGATGCGGATATCGTATTGCTTCAATTCATGCAGATAATAATACATTGCAAATGTCAAATAAGATTTCCCACATCCAAAGTCCAGAATTGTGATTTCTCTATCCTTATCCAGCTGTGGCAGGATATCCTCAATAAATTCCAAAAAGCGATTGATCTGCCGGAACTTATCAAATCGTGTTCTCACGATCTTGCCATCTTGTGTCATAACCCCAAGATCCTGTAAAAATGGTACCTTCATACCTTCCTGTAAAATATATTTTTTGCTTCGATTATGTGCCTGTATTTTGATATTTCTGCTTGTTTTTACAGCTTTTTTCTGTATTGTAACCTTTCCCTTTTTACTGACAAGTATCGTATAATCTGTATCTTTGGTTGCCATCTGCATTTGTTTAAATTCTTTCATATAATCAACAATTCTCTCAACTGCTGCCTCCGGCTCCAGATTTTCGTGAAATGCTTGTGTCTTCGAAAAAGATTCTAATTGCAAAAACAACCGGTCTTTCATCATTACCGGTCTGACTTTTACTTTTATAATCCCCTCTTTTGTACGTGGATTACTCAAAATAGCCTGTATAAAATCTATATTTAATGTTTCACATAACAATTTTTTTATATTTTCCATATTTACTCTTTCTATGTTCAAATTGTTACTGTTCACAGTACCTGTGAACAGTAAAATCAAATTCTCTATCGAATATAATTTTTCCTACTATCGGGTTTATTTTATCACAGAAGTTTTTTCGGGGCAACCGACAAGAGAGTGAGTTTATGGCTTTTTTACAAAATGTAAAAAGTCACAAACCCACTCCCTGTTATTTCTTCTTATCGACTTTCTTTAAGTGGTAATGTGATCGTCACCTTAAACAAATCACCATCCACATATACTTCAAATGTTCCACCTTGCATCTCTGTCAATGTACTTGCAATAGAAAGCCCGAGACCGCTTCCTTCTGTACTTCTTGAAATATCTCCACGGATAAATCGTTCTGTAAGCTCTTCTGCTTTAATATTCAGCTTCTGAGCAGAAATATTTTTCAATGTAAATTCTGCCACTTCTTCTTTGATTTGCAGATCGGCATATACACGTGTTCCCGGCATTGCATATTTTGCCGCATTATTGAAAATATTTTCCAAAACGCGCCACATCCTGCGTCCATCTACATGAACAATAACCGGGATTTCCGGAACAGATGCAATCACTTCCAAATCATTCGCCGACATCTTCTCTTCGATTTCGCCGATTGTCTGATTCAATATTTCCACAAAATTGACATCCATCATCTGCAGATTTATATTGCCACTGCTCACCTTTGATGCTTCTACCACATCCTCCGTCAATGTCTTTAACCTCTGAGACTTTTCCTCTAAGACTTTCAAATATCCCTGAATCTTTGGATCATCAATGTCTTCCCGTTTTAACAAATCCACGTAATTAATAATCGATGTCAGAGGTGTTTTAATATCGTGCGACACATTTGTAATCAAATCCGTCTTCAGTCTTTCACTTTTGATTTTTTCATCTACTGCACGATTCAATCCATTTCCTATATCATTTATCATCTCCGCAGTATGTTTATATTCGCCCTTTAGTTTTTCTGTCGGTATCTGATATTCCAAATCTCCGGATGCAATTCTTTCAATTCCTTTTCGTACCTTATCCTTTGCAATTGCATTTCGCACAATATAATATAACCCTACAATTTCCGCTACGAACATAAGGAAAATAAACATTCCGACACCCGAGCTCATACCGAGCCAGTGAATACATACAAATCCGATAAATACCAGAACTGCCCGCCAGGTAATACTTCGATTTCTCCAAAAATCTCGGAAAAACCTAACAATTGCACGCAAGACTTTGATACACCATTTTAAAATGAAATATAAAATACTATTTTTCCAGAGGATTCGTCCCTTAATCCTTCTTACCAGACTAAGATATCCCGCAAGGAACAATACCATACTCAGTCCCATATAAATCGTTACGAGCACATAATTCATTCCTGACAAAGAAAATGTATAATAATACTGTTGAGATGTGTTTCCCCAACCCACAGCATCGTAATAGGTTCCTTCCCAGCATTCTCCGACAAACATCGTCAGAAAAATCCATGGCACGATTACAAGTGCGGCTCCCAATTCGCTCTTCCAATAATCAAATGAATTCAAATGAAGTTCTTCATCTTCTGAATTTCGCCCTGCTACTGCTGTCAGCCAGACTATAATGATTAAACACAGTGCTGTGCCGACTATAATAAATGCACTTGCCATATTGATATATGGAGCATATTGCCGGTAATTTTGATTATATGTGTAAAATACGTCCTGAACCGGAAAATCTGTATCGACCGCTGCCACAAAAATATAATTGTCGGATTCTTTATTGTCTCCTTCTAAAATATGAAAAACTTCTTTCCATTTTCTGGCATCTGTATCTTTTAAGTTCGATTCAAAATCTGCCAACTTAGGCTTTACTACAACATACTTGCTATGCTCTTGTTTTTTTAACTCTTCTATGTTTTTATCTACATCACTATATTGTGTCCATGTACTATTATTTGTGTACACTTTCTTCGCCTGCTGATCCACAAGCAGATACTTGAAATTTGTATTTCCCTCCGAAAAATCTGTAGAATCCTTATATTCGCCATACTGTTCTGCATCACAAGCAATATTCTCCAATGAACTGCTCAAATCATTGTATATCTTATCCAGCTTTCCATTTAACTTTTCATTTTCATTAATGAGTGTTAACAGATTTTTTGCACCAATCGGTGCAGCCTCTTCTTTTCCTATTGAAGAATCCCAGGTACTGTCATATATCCAACAATCTGTGTAGAGAGTATTTCCTTTTTCATCTTCAATTCGGATGGTATCATAATAATTTGACATTCCCACGCCATAATTATAGGACAAATTATCATAAAATGTTTGCAGCTGACTATTCTCCTCTGCATTTTCCTCCGGTCGAAGCTGGGCTCCATTTAAAATAACCTTGAGTTTAGCATCATTGATCAAATTTTGGAATTCATTATAATAATAGTAATAGTATTTTCCATCTTTTTTCTTACAGACAATAATGCGATAATCATCCGCATCCTCACTGCTCGTTTCTTTTGCCTGTCCCCATGCTGCCAGCTCACCTAACTTGTATGCAACTCCGGAAGTATTCTCCCCGGATATCGTTCTGCTTTTTGCATACTCTGTAATATCTACAATCTTATCCGGATTATATTTGCCATCTGTCTCGAATTCGTCTTGTATATGAATCCTCTCCGCCACGTAGATTGCCGTCTGATACATTGTTTGCTCAAATGATTTTGCATTCTCATATTTTTTCTCTGCCCGTAGCTTTGCATCATATACTACCCCATTCAAGCTTGCCAATAAAATAACACTGATTCCAAGCAATATTGCTGTAACAATCGCAACAAAAACCAATATCGCCTTTGTAATCGGTTTCTTATACCATTTCTTCATATAATCACACCCTTACCTCTTAATTTAGGAAACTGTACTTTATATTTACAGCTTTTCAATCTTATATCCTACTCCCCACACTACTTTTAGATAACGTGGTTCTCTCGGATTGATTTCAATTTTTTCCCGGATATGACGAATATGTACCGCCACTGTATTATCAGCTCCGATTGCCTCCTCATTCCATATTGATTCATAAATCTGGTTAATTGAAAATACTCTTCCCTGATTTTTCATTAATAATTTTAAAATATTGTATTCAATCGGTGTCAGTTTTACAGATTCCCCATCTACTGTGACCTGTTTCAAATCATCGTTCATCTGCAGTCCACCGGTCTCATAAATGGTATCCTTCTGTTCTTTTGCATTCCCGCCAAACTGGGTATACCTGCGAATCTGTGATTTCACACGTGCGATTAATTCCAACGGATTAAACGGCTTCGTCACATAATCATCTGCACCTACATTTAATCCTAATATCTTATCTACGTCCTCTGATTTTGCCGATAAAATAATGATTGGAATACTATGTTTTTCACGAATCTTTAATGTTGCACGGATTCCATCCAGTTTTGGCATCATCACATCCAAAATTAACAAGTGCACTTCCTCTGTCTCCAACAGCTTTAATGCCTGTTCGCCATCATATGCTTTCAAGATATGATAGCCTTCCTGAGTCAAATAAATATCTATTGCCTCTACAATTTCTTTATCATCATCACATACTACGATGTTGTACATTCTTCATCACCTCCCTTACAGTATACATGATAGAATGAAAAAATTAAAAAGGTTTGGGGGAAATCTTATGATTTTATTAATGTTCCATCCATATGCCATTTTTGCTGCTTTCTATCAAGTCGAACGTCTGTGAGACTTGGCGCGTGATTCTGGTCAGCGGAGCTGACATATTCCTATCAGAATCACTGCGCATCCCCGCGGAGCGTTTATCTCAGTCGGAGATTGGACTCCAACTGAGATAAATTTCATATTTTCATAATATTTTTTCGATTTCTTTTATAGTTTTAACATATTTTAGACATATTTTCTGGATATAATAATCTCAGATAGTTGATACAGCAACTATCTCCCCCTCATAAAGTTAAGATATCTTGGACAGATTTCAAGATATCAAACTTTACTCTCATTCCTTTTAGTTAAATAGAAAACACGAAATCCGTTAGCCATAGTGGTTAATGGATTTTTGTTTGCCCACATATTGTTCTTTTTCGGACTTTAGTTTCTAAGTTGTTTATAATTTTTCGATTTCTTTTATAGATTCAACATATTTTAGACACATTTTCTGGATATAATAATCTCAGATAGTTGATAAAACAACTATCTCCCCCCTCATAAAGTAGACATCGGGCGTAACTTCCCGATGTACACTTTACTCTCATTCCTTTAGATAACTATAAAAACACCAAAACCCGCTAGTCCTTGTGATTAGCGGGTTTTGCGTTATATATATTATGTATATATCAAATCCTATATTCTATTTTCCATCCATGCCAGAATATCCTGATAAACTTGATCTCGGTCTGTCTCATTTAACAACTCATGCCGATCTCCTGCATACAACTGTAATGTAACATCCCTGATTCCTGACTCTTTATACTTTTCATAAACCTTACGGACACCCTTTCCGCACTTTCCTGCCGGATCTTCTACTCCTGCAGCCATAAGGATTGGAAGGTGTTTCGGAATCATAAACACGTTCTCTTTCTTTTCCATTCGTGTCATGCCTTCTAGCATATTGCCATATGCATTAACTGTAAAGTGGAAAGAACAAAGAGGATCATTGACATATTCCTGGAGCTTCTCATCATCACTGGTAACCCAGTCAGCTCTTGTCTTCGGATGTTTGAATTTCTTATTAAACGTTCCGATTACCATGTCCTCAACTAATTTACTTCTATAATGGTCGCCTTTTACTACTGCAATACCTTTACACAATACCTTTCCAAAATTCAATACCGGTATCGGACGTTCCGCAACAACTCCAATCAATATTGCACCTGCAAGTCCATTGCCGTACATCTGGATATATTGGCGCAAAAGGATTGAACCCATACTATGTCCTAACATAAAGTATGGAACATCCGGATATTTCTTTGTAGTCTTTGTTCGAAGCATATGCATGTCTGCAAGCAGACACGCATTGCCATATTCTTTTTGAAAATATCCATATTCTAGCTTACTCTGAACAGATTTACCATGTCCTAGATGATCGTTACCAACTACATAAATACCTTGTTCACTTAAAAACTGGGCGAATTCATCATAGCGATCTACATATTCTATCATTCCATGACAAATCTGCAGTACTGCTTTTATTTCCCCTTCTGGTTTCCATTCAATTGTATGGATTTCAGTATTACCATCTTTTGATGGAAAATAAAATTCATCTTTCATGTTAACCTCTACCTGTCATCTAATTTAATATAATCTCGATATGGTGCAAGCGGTTTGTATGCCGGTCGAATAATTTTATCTACATTCTTCAGCTCTTCGAGACGATGTGCACTCCATCCAACGATACGTGCAGCTGCAAAAATTGGTGTGTATAATGCTGGTGGAAGATCTAACATGCTATATACCAGACCACTGTAAAAATCAACGTTGGCATTAACACCCTTATACATCTTACGTTTTTGTGCAATTACTTCCGGTGCCATCTTCTCTACTTTCTCGTATAATGCATACTCTTTCTCGCAGCCTTTTTCAATTGCAAGCTCTTTTACAAACTTCTTAAATATCTCAGCACGTGGGTCTGATACAGAATAAATCGCATGTCCCATTCCATAAATCAGTCCTTTGCGGTCAAACGCTTCTTTATTCAGCAGTGCTTCCAGATAACCTCTGACCTCATCATCGTCTGTCCAATCTTTCACACAGAACTTCATATCTTCAAACATCTGCGTTACCTTAATATTCGCACCGCCATGCTTTGGTCCTTTTAAAGAAGCCATTGCTGCAGAAATAGTAGAATATGTATCTGTTCCCGAAGAAGTAACCACATGGGTTGTAAACGTTGAGTTGTTACCACCGCCATGATCCATATGCAGAACCAGAGCCATATCCAGGATTTCTGCCTCCAGTGCGGTATACTGTCGGTTTTCACGAAGCATCATCAAAATATTCTCTGCCGTTGATAATGACGGATCTGGTGCATAAATATATAAATCCTGACCTCTTCGATAGTTATACGCATGATATCCATATACCATCAACATCGGAAACTGAGCAATCAAATTCAGGCACTGACGTAAAACGTTAGGAATATCTGTATCGTCCGCCTTCGCATCATAAGAATATAATTGTAAAATGCAGCGTGAAATATTATTCATCATATCTCTGCTCGGTGCTTTCATAATTACATCTCGAACAAAGTTCGGCGGAAGCATCCTGCGTTGTGCTAACATCTGCTGAAAATCTTTTAATTCTGTCGCATTCGGCAATTCACCAAAAAGGAGCAAATATGCGGTCTCTTCAAATCCTGAATGCTTGGCATCCAAAAATCCTTTTACCAAATCTTTGATGTTATATCCGCGATAATAGAGATTACCTGCACACGGCACTTCTTCTCCGTCCACAATCTTCTTTGCACAAACATCTGATATATTTGTCAGTCCTGCTAATACACCTTTACCATTCAAGTCACGCAATCCACGTTTTACCTCATATTTTTCATATAAGTCTCTGTCGATTGCATTATTCTCCTCACACTTATGTGCTAATTGCTGGATTGCAGGAGTGTTGTTAAATAAAATGTCGTCTACATCTCTCATTGTTGCTCCTCCTTCACGTCGTATTCATTTCATTATACTAAAACTTTACCTATTATACAATGAATTGTATATTAAATTTTACACTAACAGGTTATAAAGTTTTTATATTTATTGCTCTGCACTCGATAAAATATTACTCAATCTTGCGAATTCTTCTAGAGTCAAAGCTTCACCTCGCACACTTGCTCCCTTACCAAGAGTTTCAATTGCAGCTTCAATTTCTTCTTTGCTAAATTGAATTTCGGGTGAGTTTTTCAAACCATTCACAAGCGTTTTTCGTCTCTGATTAAATGAGGCACGAATAATCCGGAACATCAATTTTTCATCTGCAACCTGTACCGGTGGTTCCTCATATCTCTCAAGACGGATTACCGCAGACCCGACTTTCGGACGAGGCATAAAACAGTTTGGCGGTACATTTGCCACTATATATGGTTTTGCGTAATACTGTACTGCAAGCGACAATGCGCCATAATCTTTTGTTCCCGGTCCGACCTGCATACGGTCTGCTACTTCCTTCTGTACCATAACCGTAATGCTCTTCAAGGGAACATGATTCTCAAATAATCCCATAATAATCGGTGTTGTAATATAATATGGCAGGTTCGCTACCACTTTGATCGGCTTTCCGCCATTTTCCTCTTCTGCTAATTTTGCAAGATTCACCTTTAAAACATCCTGGTTTATAATCTGAACATTGTCATATTCTGACAATGTATCTTCCAGAATCGGAATCAATGTCTTATCAATCTCTACTGCAACTACTTTCCCCGCTGCACATGCCAGATACTGTGTCATAGTCCCAATCCCTGGTCCAATCTCTAATACCATATCATCCTTTGTAATTTCTGCCGAAGCAATAATTTTATCTAATACGTGTGTATCAATCAAAAAATTCTGTCCAAATTTCTTCTGAAATGAAAAATTATATTTTTGTAATACAGCAATTGTATTTTGCGGATTCCCTAATGTAGGTTCTTTCATCAAATTTCTCCTCTTTTATATCCCCTGCTCTATACATCTAAGTTCTCACAGGATTTACTTTTATTTATCTAAGCCATAAAATTTTCTTGCATTCTCTTCTGTCACAGCAATCACTTCTTCCGTAGTAGTTCCTTTCAACTGTGCAATTGTCTGTGCCACATAAATCAGATTCGAAGATGCATTTCTCTTTCCACGATTCGGTTCCGGTGCAAGATATGGACAATCTGTTTCCAAAACAATATGCGACAATGGTACTGCTTTTACAACTTCCTTTAATTTTTTTGCATTCTTAAATGTCACAACGCCGCCAATACCTAACAGATAACCCATTTTGACGTATTCTTCTGCCATCTCTTTTGAATACGAATAACAATGAATAATCGCCTTCATATCAGCTGCATGTTCTTTCATAATCTCCATTGTATCCTGAGCAGCTTCTCTGCTATGAATGTTAACCGGCATATTTAGCTTTCTCGCCAGCTGTAGTTGACATATAAACCATTCTTTCTGAATTTCATGCTGCTCTTTATCCCAATAATAATCCAGTCCAATCTCTCCTACTGCCACGATTTCCTCTTCATGAAGTAATTGTTCCATCCGTGCAAAATTCTCTTCATTCAAATCACCCACTTCATCCGGATGTACCCCTATCATCCCATATACAAATGAGTATCTTCTCGTTAATTCGAGTACACGCTCCCAGGAATCTACCGTAGCACTTGCATCAACGATCGTTCCAACGCCTTGTTCCTGCATAGAACTTAATATCTGGTCTCTGTCCTCATCAAATTGTTTATCATCATAATGTGCATGTGTATCAAATATCATGTTAGTTATCCTTATATTCTTTAAACTTATCGTACATCTCTTCACCTGCCAGTTTGATGATATCCAAAATCTCATCCTCAGATATCTTCATATGTTCTGCAAGCTCACTCATCGTAATTCCACGACCTTTTTCATCTGCCATTTTATGCAATGTCTCATCCAGATTGTTAACCTGGTTTTCCATCTTTTTATCACGGCGTTTTAATTCTTTATGCTCTTCCATCATCGCCAGAATTCCCTGTCTGATTTCCTGCTGAATAAATGCATCTGCATCATCTTCCGGAAGCATATCTAACGCTAAGATCAAACTGACATTCCCTTCCTGCACACAATCGCCAAGATAAATTCCTTCCTCATGAAGTTCTTTCGCAATCTCTACTACCTGTGGAAGATAAAGCTCTATCAATCTGCTCTTTGCAAGCGCATCCTGTGCAACTGCCTTCTTTAAAAGTTCTGCTCTCTCACCCTCCTGCTCTTGCTTCATAGCTTTCAAATCTTCTGTATACTCCGCCAAATACTGCTTTTCTTCATCTGAAAATTTGCTCTCATCTATCTGTTCTGTTGTTTGCTGTTTATAATATCCTGACACAACAATCTTCTGCGACATCAAAAAATCATATACTAACAGCATCTGTTCCTCTGTCAGCCCATCCTCTGCAAAAAATTCTTTAATCTGTTCATTTGTCAAACGTTTATCCTGTACATCTGCCTGTTCCAGCAGCTCTTCTAATTTCTTACGAAACTGTGATTGATCAATCATATTTTCCTCCCGATAATTTTAAATCTATCCGATATAATGTATTTATTATATCGGATAGATTTGCATTTGACAATTCCAGAATCTTACTCTATAAAACGATATCGTCTACTTTCTTAAATCCATTTAATTCATATTTTTCGACTGTATTTCCAGATACGAGATAAAAATATTCCCCTGCATACAGACCTCTTACATTTCCATAACCGGTCATTTCTCTTTCAAATAAACACTTAAAGCCCGATTCATCATAGGAAAAGATATAATATTTTGTATTCTCCCCATAAGCTACAAAACCAATCATATTTTTTTTGACATCTATCATTGCCGCCTTATACTCATATGTGACATTGGTCGAATAACAATCTTCCATTACATACTTCTGCACTTCCGCTACATCTTCCGGATTCGAAATATCAAACATGGATAATTTCACACCATTCGTAGTTGTACCTGTGTCATCAACATCCATTCCAATCCCCAGCAGCAACCCATCTCCATACGGATGCAGATATTCGGAAAATCCAGGGATTTTCAACTCTCCGATTATCTGTGGATTTTTTGGATCTGACAAATCTATTGAAAACAATGGATCTGTCTGTTTATATGTTACAACATAACCTGTTTTGCCAATAAATCTTGCAGAATAAACTTGTTCATCCTTTGCAATATCCTCAATCTTAGATAATTCATTCAATTTCTCATCCAAGATATAAAGATAATTCGTATCTTCTTGTTTCGCAATTTCTGAATCTGCTGAATCTCCAAACAAAACCAGTGGCATGATTCCTGAATCTCCATTTGAACTCACAGTCGTAACAAGACGAAGATTCCCCTCGTATTCATCTAAACTAAATGAATCGTTCAATGTTCCGTCAATTCTTGTCTGTCCGACAGCTTTCAATATTCCGTCCTTATAAGAAATTTTTCTAATACATGTCTGAGTTACATCAGAGTCATCGGAATTATAATACGATTCACATACATAAATATTGTTCTTGCTGACATATACCAGCCCGGAACATCCAAAAATTGCTTTGCTGTCCACTTTTTCTTCCGGGTTCTTCAACGAGAAAGAACTTACCACTGTATAAGTATCACCCCTTACATACTGTGGCATACAAATATTACTGTCCTCTACTAATTTACCCTGTACACTCGGAACATATTCCCCAATCGCATCTCGTCCGTTTACAATGGATGCATTAAAATCACTTAATAAATATACATAATCTCCACTTACACGCATAGTGTTATAGTTCCCACTCTGCGTTACTTTTCCTTTAGACATTGGTTTATCCGGATTGCTGACATCATAAATCTCGGCTGTTGTTACAATGCGATAACTATATGAATCTGTTTCGTCCCCATAATAAGACTCTGTATAAACAACGACCAGTTGATCATCTTTAATATAAATTTCTCTAATATCTTGATTCTTCTCAAGGCGAATCGTAGCGGCCTGCTCCATATTCTGCTTCTCGATATTCACAATCTCTATTCTATTATTATACATGGTATACAAATTCTTACCATCTGTCTTTACGATATCGCCCTCTCCGACTCCATCTTCTCTGACATTCGTATCTGAATAATCTGATGCTGTCACACCACTATCTACCGCTTGCATCACAGATGTGTCTGAGGATGCCACTGCTTTTTCCGATGAACTGTCCATGGATGCACCTTCAGCACTATATGTTGCAGCACCACCTCTTGCTTGCACTGACTGGCTCTCTTCCTGCGCTTTAACATAATCATAAACTTCATCATAATCTTTAGCCGATGCAATCTGGGTCCCCGCTGCTGCCTTCTCCGTGTTTTTTGATTTTGTTTTTTCCTTCGATGATGCCGTATAATTGGAATCTGACTTCTTATCCAACTCTACCCCTACAGCAGTTCCTCCTACTATCACCGCACAACATGCTGCTGCGATTGCTGTATATATCGGCTTCCATCTCTTTACCTTTTGTTCAGTATGTTCCCGCAGCATCAATTCGATCCGCTCCGGTTTTAACTTATCCGGAACTTCTATTTTATCTGCTTCTTCACGAAGCTCATTCCCTATCTTTCTTTCCTTCTCATCTTCAAACTGTTCTTCTGTAACATGACTTTTCAACTCTTTTCCGCTCATAATTCCAACTCCCTTCTATGCAAGATTCTTACGAAGCTTCTCCAATGCTCTTGACTTTTTCGAACGCACTGTAGCCGGATTCATAGCCAACATATGTCCTATCTCTTCGCTGGAATATCCTTCTAAAATAGAACAAGATAAAATCATCCTCTCTTCACCATCTAACATCTGAAATGCTTGTAAAAGATCATAATTCTCTTCCTGCGATACCTCTTCTGCCGTAATCTCATCCTTTAATTCTTCCGTCTCACCATTCTGCTTGAAATGCTTTTTACACTGATTCATCAATATCGTAAAAATCCAGCTGCGGAAAGACTCTTCTTTTTTCAATTTTTTTATGTTCTCATATGCGGCAATAACAGTCTCACTTACAACATCTTCCGCATCCTGGCTATGTTTCATTGTATATAACGCAAATTTATAAAGTTCCTGATAAAGTTGTGCATATAACTCGGAAAATGCTTTTATATCTCCTCGCTTCGCCTTATGAATCAACTTTAATTCAGAATTAAACTCATAATGACTCATGCATCCGCCCCCTTTCTTTTTCTTGTATATCTATTAGAGTTAAAAAATCTGTCTTTTGTTGCATGATTTCTGATTTTATTTTACCATACAAATCTTGCAATTTATCCACATCCTGTGCTAAAGTAAAAAAAAGCATATTTCTTATGAATTCTAAGGTGACCAATCACCATCTATATTCTAATAACATTTCGGAAATCTATGCTTTAATACCAAACAATATATAAAAAACAGAAGAGGACTGAAAGTAATTAGAGATAAAGAGAGTTCCTTCTGCAAAGAGGAGGAAAAATGAATACTGAGTTGAAAAATGCTGTATTAGCAACAGACCTTAAAGCACAGTATGATGCTTGTGCAAAAAAACTGCTTGGCTATAAAGACATACTGGCGCAAATCTTGATAGGGGCGGTCGAAGAATTTCAAAGGATGTCCCCGGAAGAAGTGAAACCATTGATTGAAGACGATATACATATTGGAAAGGTCCCTATTGACCCAGGTCTTACCAATGCAGTTGTCAGAGTGGACGAAGATGGCAAAGAAATCATAGGAATGAATACAGTAAATGAAGAGGTGAACGCCGGATACATTTTATTTGATATTATTTTTTATGTGCGCTTGAAATCGGGACGCTCGAAGATTATTATAAATGTAGAGGCTCAGAGAAAAGAACCGGCAGAATATGATATTCTTAACCGAGCTGTCTTTTACGCCAGTCGAGAAATTTCGTCCCAAAAGAACCGGGAGTTTGTAAATAGCAATTATAACGATATTAAAAAAGTTTATTCAATTTGGATATGTATGAACATGTCAGAGAACAGCATGAACCATATTCATCTGACAAATGATACAATTATAGGAAATCAGGTCTGGAAAGGAAACGAGGATTTGGTGAATATCGTTATGATAGGGCTGGCAAAAGAAATCTCACCTAAAGAAGAAAAACATGAACTACACCGACTTCTGGGAGCGTTGTTGTCAGAAACATTAAACGAAGAAGAAAAATTAGATATACTCAAAAATGAATATCATATACCGATGGAAAAATCAATAAAGGAGGATGTGAAAGTAATGTGTAATTTAAGTGAAGGAATAGAAGAGCGTGGAATAATAAAAGGACGGACAGAACTTCTTAAACAGCAAGTCCGAAAGAAGCTCGCCAAAGGGCAGTGCGTGGAAGTTATAGCAGAGGATCTGGTGGAAGAAGTTGAGGTTATTCAGACAATTGTGGATGAGATCCAAACAAAGGAATAGATCTCGAAAAAAGGGAGCTATCGCAATGCGACAGCTCCCCTCTTCTTATCCTCTATAATAATTGATCAAACATCCCTTCAAGATGATCTCGCGCTCTGCATCTGTCATCTCTCCAAGCTTCAATTCAATCTCTTTCAATTCATCTCCTACAACTACATATGCCTTCACTACCGATTGCTTCTCTTCTACCACTTTTCTTACATCCGGCACGAAAATATAATCTCCGTTCTTGAACGGAAGTGCTTCGTGGTCTGCATCTGTTAAGAATGGAAGCATACCCCAGTTAATCAAGTTCGAGCGATAACGTTTTGTTGCATATTCATTTGCAATATTCGCCCATCCGCCAAGTACCTTCTGGCATGATGCTGCCTGCTCACGTGCAGAACCATCTCCTGGTTTCACTGCGAAAATTGTACTTCCTACACCTACATTGCCTTTGCCAACTTCTGGGTAATCCTTCTGGATAGCTGCCATAACAGGCTTTAATTCTTCTAAAGCTTCTAATGGGCATTCGCCTGCTTCGATTGCTTTCTGTGCTGCCTGTACTTCTTTAGCACGTCCTACATATGCAGGATCTTTTCTTGATAATGCAAATTCTGCAAGTCCAAGTGGATTTGAACGATATGATGAAGTCTCTCCTGAAGGAATCAATTCATCTGTTGTTGTAACCGGATCATGAATCTCAGAAACAACCTTCAATACAAGATTCTCCGGTAATGCTGACATTGCCGGCCAGTCTTTGATGTTTGGTCCAAACTGAATCTCTACAGATGGATCTGCTACTCCCTTGCTGTCAAATACTCGATTTGCATAAATGCTTGAATCGAAATGATACTTCTGTCCCTTATATTCTACATCCATTGCTGTTGCAGGTGTTAAGAATCCTTTGTTCGCTGCTGTTGCTGCAATAGAACGTGCATCCATCAATGCAACTGATGAAATCTGTCCGCTCTGCAGTTTAGAACCTTCACGGTTCGGGAAGTTTCTTGTTGAATGACGGATAGAGAATGCATTATTAGCAGGTGTATCTCCGGCACCAAAACATGGACCACAGAACGCTGTCTTCACAATTGTTCCGGCTTCCATAAGATCTGCTATCGCTCCATTTTTCACAAGTTCCATATAAATTGGTGTACTTGCCGGATATACGCTAAATGTAAATGCATCTGCACCGATATTCTTACCTTTGATAATATCTGCCGCAGCACAAATATTTTCAAATCCACCACCGGCACATCCTGCAATAATTCCCTGTTCTACATAGAATTTACCATCTCTGATCTTATCCTGCAGCGAGTAATCTACTGCTCCGTCTAAACTCACCAGCGCTTTCTGCTCTACATCATGAAGAATATCTTTTAAGTTCGCATTAACTTCATCAATTGTATATACATTACTTGGATGGAATGGCATTGCGATCATTGGTTTAATCTCGCTTAAGTTTACATAAACCATGCCATCATAGTAAGTACATGCCCCTGGGTTCAGTTCTTTATAATCACCGCTTCTTCCATGAATATCATAGAATTCTTTAATCTTCTCATCTGTTTTCCAGATTGAAGACAAGCATGTTGTCTCTGTTGTCATAACATCGATACCGATACGGAAATCAGCACTTAATTTGCCAACACCCGGTCCGACAAATTCCATAACTTTATTATTAACATAACCATTTTTAAATGTTGCACCGATAATCGCCAATGCCACATCCTGTGGACCGACACCTTTCATCGGCTCTCCGTCCAGATAAATTCCAATCACGCCCGGCATCTTAATATCATAAGTTTTATTTAATAACTGCTTTACAAGCTCAGGTCCGCCTTCTCCCATTGCCATCGTTCCGAGAGCACCATAACGAGTATGGCTGTCAGAACCCAAAATCATCTTTCCTCCGCCTGCAAGCATCTCTCTTGCAAACTGATGGATAACCGCCTGATGAGGTGGAACATAAACTCCGCCGTACTTCTTCGCACATGTAAGTCCAAACATATGATCATCTTCATTGATTGTTCCGCCGACTGCACATAATGAATTGTGGCAATTTGTCAATACATAAGGAATCGGAAATTTCTCAAGTCCTGAAGCTCGTGCTGTCTGGATGATTCCTACAAATGTGATATCATGCGATGTCAGTTTATCAAACTTAATCTGCAGGTTTTCCATATTTCCTGATGTGTTATGTGCATTCAAAATGCCATAAGCCATCGTATTCTTCGCTGCCTCTTCCTTTGAGATTGGAAGTTGTGCGCTGCCATTATCTTCTACAATTTCAGTTCCATTTAATAAATAGACACCATTTTCATATAACTTAATCATGTACGACCTCCTGATTTTATCATTTTTGTCTTATTGCTTTGCGTTACATTTTAGCATGGTAAAGCGCTGTTGTAAAGGAATAACTTTATATGTGTATTCCTTGATTTTACAACAACGCTTTTTATTTTTCCTTATTCTGTTAGTCGCGTTCACGCAAAATCTTTTTCACTTCAATCTTCGTCTTTCCGAGACCGATCACATCTTCCTTCTGGATTGCAACAGGCTCGTCCAGACTCTGTCCATTCAAGTATGTACCATTACGTGAATCCATATCTTTCAGATATAATCTGTCTCCTTCGTGAATAATTGCACAATGCAATTTTGAAATTCGCGGATCATCTGTGATAGTGATGTATTTTTCGAATTCCGGAGTCTTCTGTCCTCTTCCGATTCCAATATTATCGTAGAAAATGAAAGTATACTTCTCCCAAGTCTCCTGATTCTCCAAAATAATCTTCCACTGTTTCTTTGTTTTCTTCGTTTGCTCTTGCACATCAAGCGGTATTGTTGCATCACTGTGTCTTACCTGACGTCTGCGACGGGATCTTGTATCTTCTTCCTCATCGTCCCTGGTATTGTAATCATCGTCATCATACTCGTCATCATATTCATCAGCAGGTTTCACTTTACGACTTTTCACAATAACCGTAATAATAATTCCAAGCAAAAGTACAGCTACCACGATCAATGCAATCAGTATTGTTGTTACACTCATTATTTTCAACTCCTTTGAGATTTAATCATACTATAGATTTCATCTTCTAGCAAGTCTTGGATTAATGATTCACAGATGATTCACAAGTAAATTTCCCGCTTTAAGAATATTTTTAGAAAATGAATAGTTTATGCCAGAAATTCTTCTAAAATCTGGCGAATTGTCTCTTCTTTTAAATTTGCCTCCGCATCCGCTTCTTTTTGTTTTTCAGACGACTTTCGAAGCAGTTGTCCTGCCTCTTCTTTTAATGGCACTCTCGGTTTTCCTTCGATATGGATAGACAAATTTTCCTCGGCACTGCTATTAGCCCCCTGTTCGCCCTTTATATTCTCTGTATATGTTCCCTCCGATATTGCCTCATTCATATTTGCCCTATCAGCCGCATTTTCTTTTTCCGCACGAAGCATCTCTGTCTGCTCTCGTTCACTTTGTTGACGCCGATATCTGCCCGCACATACATTTTCCAGATATTCAATCATATAATTCTTCACCGCATTTAATTTGTAATCTTCGTCTGAAAGCTGTCCGACAACAAACAGTAAAATCATCTCAGCTGCTCCCAGCATAACGTATTGATACATCTTTTCACACACACCTGCGGTCTGGTACCAGGAAATGGCTCCGACTACTGCCAGCACTCCTGCTGCCCAGACGCTTTGTTTTTCTAACTGTCTCCAGGTATGTACTTTCAAAAAATTCCCACGATATTCATAAATATATTTCTCCACAAATGCTTCTGTATTTTCTACACTGTCACGCAGCATGCATGCCTGTTCATATTTGGAGCGTACCAATTTTATCAGTCTGTGTGTACTCTTTGACATATTTGCCGCTGCTCCCAGCATCCGGCGAATTGTAAACAGATTCATCATTTTCGCAATGATTCCAATCACACCCACTGCAACCATCAAATGAAAAAGGATATCTGTACTTGTTACCACGTCATAGAACATATCTTAGCCCTCCTGCTTTCACTGCCCGCTATTCACATATTTTGTGAATCGTCTTATATTTTTGCCCACAATAATCCGGATTGTGTTGAAGCTATTATAGACCATGTCGTGCATATTTGCGTCATAAATCGTTCTACAAAATTCTACATTTCAACTTGTCGTTTTCGTATCCTGTCCAGTCCTCTTTTCCTTTGAAAATGCATAAACGTTTATGATAACTCGCTCAACTAAAGCTGTTTTTCAGCTCTTATAGATCACTTTGCTATTCCATTTTGCTTCCCTTATGCCCTGTCGATTTTGCATGAATTTAAGCAAGTTCTGACATACGATTCTTTGTGTATAATGAAATGTTGAATATTGAAATGTGGCCGCTTATCATTTACTTTTCTTTACTATTTTGCTATAATCTGTCTTGCTTAGAGAAGTTTGTTATATTCTTACACTTTTTAAAAGAATGAACATTACAATTCTCTGATTCACATATTTAGGAGGAATATATCATGGAATATAAAACAAAAGGTGTCTGTTCTCAGATGATTCAGTTTGACATTGAAGATAATAAAGTAAGAAATGTTGCATTTACAGGTGGATGCAATGGAAACTTGCAGGGAATTTCGCACCTCGTCGAAGGAATGGACGTAAACGAAGCAATCTCCCGTCTGGAAGGAATCCGCTGTGGATTCAAATCAACTTCCTGTCCAGATCAGCTTGCTCACGCATTGAAAGAAGCAATTGCCAAATAAGCAAACCTTTCATATTTAATTTTTATAATTGAAAAGCTATACATAACTTCACTGTCATGTATAGCTTTGTTTTTTCTTTATTAAATTTTTACCCTCGAGCAATCACACCAGTCGCCGTCTGCTTATATGGTTTAGGTTTGCGGTTTGATGGAATCAAGAGGATTTTTCCTTAATATTTTTTATTTTTTTAAGTTATTGTTTTCTCAATTCCAAGCAGACAGCGACCGGTGTGATTGCTCGAGGAGGGTAGGGCAGTTGGTTAGTCGATCATGATACCATCGGTTGAACAGAATGTTTCTTCAAACTCATCACCTTTAAACACAAAATGTTCACTACGAACGCGATAATATGTACCTCGTTCTACATTTATTCTTTTCCCAAAAGATACATAGTAATTATCTTCACTATCCTTTGTAAATACATCTAACATATCCCATTTATCTGTTTTTTTGTTATACTTTTCAACATAAACAACCACTTCTATTTTATCGACTGTATGATGTGCTGTTGTCTGTCCATAAACATAAATTTTACCAATTCCCGCTTTGCTAATCGTACAAGAACCATCCATTAAATGCTCGCCACGAGTATTCGTATTTTCTGTTGTGCTCTCTGAACTATCTTGATTTGTCAAATATGAGCCATCTACCTGTTTTAAGGATGTCTCTTCTGCATTTATCGTCCCGCAAAACAGAAAACATACTGACAATATCAAGCTTAATGTCGACATGATTTTCTTTTTCATTTGTCTCCCTCCGCAATCTTTGATAATTTGCTTTATAATATATAGACAAATGAACTTTGAAATCCTTACGCACTTTTTCAATAAAATTTTAAATTTTTTATTATTTTATAAAAATCTTCTTTATTCATTTTTCCTCTTAATTGATAAAATACACCTTTATCCTCAAATTCGGCACTCATTACGCTTGTTTCTGTTTTATCTGTTTTTCGTTCAGATATTTTTATTTTATTTTTTTGAACTTTCAACTCAGAGGTTGTTATTTCTTCATCTTCTTTTGTTACTCCCTTTGAAGAATCTGCCTGATTCAAATAAATTTCATATCGTATCGTTTCTCCTTTATATTCATAAAACAAATCCGCTTGTTTTATTTCATCATTTATGGTATATGATTGAAAATGCATTTCCTCAGGTCTTTTCAAAATACGTATACATTTGCTATGCATAATTTCATCCACTTTTTGATAAGCTATATTTTCTTCCCATTCATCTGTATCTTGGCTATCCATATCCTTCACATTCGTTACATCCATTTGTGACTTTCCTGTAAACTTTTCTATTAATGCCTTCATATATGACTTACTTCCCACACTGGATACACTCATTCCCATAACCAGCACGAGTATCGCTACCAATGCGACGAGTAGCTTGGCTCTTTTCTTTTTCTTATATGTCCGAAGCGGGAATTCTTTGATTTTATTTTCTTCCTGCTCTTTTTCATACCGCTGAATCTCTGCGTAAATTGCATCATCCAGCTCTTTACTGACTTCTAGATTATCCAATTCTGGATCTTCTGCAAGTTCTTTTTCTATTTCGGCAGCTTCTTTTTCAAGCTCCTCTTTCAGTGAGAGTTTTCTCAATTTTTTCATCTTATTGCCTCTTACTTATAGGTTTTGTTTGTTGCTGTTGCTCGTTTATAGGTTGTCTATAAACGACATTATATATTGATAAACATCAACTTCCGTTTATCTTGACTTTTTTCTAAATACGTTTATTATGAATTTATGATGATTTTATTGCTGATTATATATTCTATGATAAGCAGCTTTTGATTATAACTTCTATGGAGGTCTTTTTTTATGAAACGAATTATCCTTACCGGCGGTGGAACTGCCGGACATGTTACTCCAAATATTGCCTTGCTCCCTAAATTAAAGGAACTTGGCTATGATATTCACTACATCGGTTCTTATAATGGAATTGAAAAGGAACTGATCGAACCTTTCGGGATTCCATATTACGGCATTTCATCCGGTAAACTCCGCCGTTATTTCAGTTGGCAGAATTTCACTGATCCATTCCGTGTATTGAAAGGACTTAGTGAAGCCAACAAGCTTGTTCGCCAGTTGAAACCGGATGTCATTTTCTCCAAAGGTGGATTTGTATCTGTTCCTGTCGTTATGGCTGGTAAACGCAACAAAGTTCCGGTTATCATTCATGAATCTGATATGACTCCGGGGCTTGCGAATAAACTTGCTTTTCCTTCTGCAACAAAGGTTTGCTGTAACTTCGTTGAGACTTTAAAGCAGCTTCCTGAAGGTAAAGCCGTTTTAACCGGTTCTCCTATCCGTCAGGAGCTTCTTTCCGGTAATAAAATCGTAGCCCTTGACTTCTGTGGATTTACAGCCGGCAAACCTGTTATCCTTGTCATCGGAGGAAGCTTGGGTTCAGTTGCTGTCAACAACGCTGTCCGCGGTGCTCTTCCTGAATTACTTAAAACATTTCAGGTTATCCACCTTTGCGGGAAAGGTAAATTGGATCAATCCTTAGTAGGCACAGAAGGATATGTACAGTTTGAATATATCAAAGATGAATTATGTGATATATTTGCACTTGCCGATATCGTAATTTCCCGTGCCGGTGCTAACGCAATCTGTGAATTACTTGCTCTTTGCAAACCAAACCTGCTTATCCCGCTTTCTAAGAATGCAAGTCGTGGTGACCAGATTCTAAACGCCCGCTCATTTGAACGTCAGGGATTCAGTATGGTTCTGGAAGAAGAGGAAACAACAAAAGATACTCTTCTTGAAGCAGTTCACAAGCTTTACGACAATCGTGCCACCTATATGGATGCCATGCGTAATTCCGGACAACATGATGCAATCAATACCATCACCGAATTAATCGAAGAGGTTCGTTTAAACAAGTAATATATTTCTTATACTTATTTAAAAACGTAATAATTAAGTTCAAGGCTCAATCACGAGTCTTGAACTTTTATATTTCATCCAACTCTTCGTATTCTATTCCATACTTCTTACGAATCCATACCTTTGCTCTATGCAACATCGTATAAAATGCCTGAGTACTCATCCCCATGATCTCTGCCGCTTCTATCTGAGTTATTTCTGTATCATATGTAAGCATGATTGCCTGATACCATCTTTCATTTTTCTTTAGCACGCCTGCCAGTACATTATCGTGCACTGACTTATGCTTTTTATGTCTCAACTCATTTAAGCATCGGCTCTCCGCACTCGCTTCCTGTGCTTTTTCATCTATATACATTTCCAGTGTTTTTTCAGATTCTTCACTAATGTATATTTCATGCTTCATTTTCACCAGATAGTTATATGCTGTATTTCTTGTTGTTACTGTCAACCATGCTTTAATGTTTGTATACTCCTCAATAGACTTTCTCTGTTTCGCATCCTGCATAAATAATACAAAAACATCGTGTGCTATATCATTTGCAACTTCTGAATTCCGTGAATATTTATATGCTACCTTGAAAACCACCTGCTTATATTCATCATAAATCTTTTTGATTTCATGACCTTCAATCAATGTTCTTCTCCAGTGCTATTTTAATTTATTCAGAATCTCTTCTTTATCTTCATCTGTTAATGTTCCAAGTTTCCATCCAAGTCCTACATTATCATTTTTGTATCTTGGAATCATATGCATATGGAAATGGAAAACTGACTGACCGGCCACTTCTTCATTGTTCTGTACTATATTGTATCCGTCACATCCCAATACATCTTTTAATTTGTTAACTTCTTTTTTCGCAAGTACCAAAACTTTTGCCGCAAGCTCATCATCCAAATCATACAGATTTCTATAATGTTCTTTTGGTAAAATCAGTGCATGTCCTTTTGATGCCGGGTTCAAATCCAGAATCACGCGAAAATCATCATCTTCATACAGTGTTGCTGATGGAATCTCCCCCGCTGCTATTTTGCAAAAAATACAATTATCATCTCTCATGACAGTTCCTTCTTTCTAAAAAATTTTACACTGTTTCCAGTATATCCCATTTTTCCGGAAAATAGAAGAATAATAATTTTTCTTTTGCATTTTCGACAGTTTGTCTGTTTTGTTCACTTTCGTATCACATAGAATCTGAATCCTCGTCTCCTTCAAGTATAAAATCATTCCAGCTTCCCCAGCGGTTTCTCTTTAACCTCTTTGCAGCCTTTCTCCATGACTTCCAGGTACCGCCTTCTTCTCTGATTGCCTGCATCCCTTCCTCTACTTCATAATACCCTTTTGTATCTTCCGGGTCATACTGTTCTTCCTCTTCCGTAAGACGAAACACATTTCCATAATCTTCTGCAATTCGCATCTGGACACCTTCTGCCTTTTCTCCAAACATCAGGCGGTTTCTATTCTGCCTCTGTTCTTCTCTCCACTCTTCCATTGTACGTTTTCTCTCTTCCTCATGAGCTTCGTACTGTTTCATAATTTCTCCCAGATTATAGTTTTCCTGCAGCGTTGCTTTATGCAGTTCATATGCCAGAACAATCCCATTTGTATCTCCATAATCCAACGTTCTCACAAAATATTCTGTCAACTGATGAAAGGACTGAGTGAGTTTTCCGTCCCATCCTGGAAGATAACAAAAATACCACTGTTTTTCATTTAAGAAAATATATTCCGGATCTAATATCAGGCAATTGGGATTTAACATATAATTTTCCAGCTTTTCTATTATCTGAAGAAGTTCCATCACCAATAACTGAATTTCTTGTTGTTGGATGGGTTTCTTTTCATAAATAACAGCCATCGTTTGAAACCCTTTTGTTTGATACGTGTATTTACTTCTTCCGTCTAATGCCGCACCTTTTACCGGCAGAATTCCAACAATCGGATTTTTTTGAAGCATCGGAATCTGATAATCTTCTTCATATGGTTTGTCCAAATAAATATGTAAATTGCTTTGATTTAATTTTGATTCGAATTGCGCCTGAAACATATTTTTCCTCACTCGCTTTCGCTATTCTTTATTGCCTTTTCTAGAATTGCTTTTCTTCTAATCTTCTTTTCCGGATTGACAACCGGTGCTCTTTGCCTGACATGAAGTTTCATTTTCTTCTTTCTTGCATAAATATCTACGTCTACCCATTCTTTCGTCACTGATGTTGTAACCTCAGTTTCTGCAAATAAAATTAACTTTCCACCGATTCTCTCACGGCAAAATTGTTCTGCAGCCACACTCTCTCCCGGCCATCTCTTCTGCTGTGCCCCAACGGTTGTTGTTTCCGCCGCCGCACCAATCAAGATTTGTTTATCATGATAATAAAATGAGGTGTAAACAACGAGCACAAACACTATAAAAATAATTGGCATCAAATATGCCATTTCAACTGTTATAACACCCTGTACTTCTCGATATTTTTTTATTCTTCCCATACTTGCACTATCCCATCAATATCACCGCAACATAACCTATACACAAAAACGGAATGAAAGGCATGCTTTGTTTTTTAGCTCCTTTATTCCCCACTAATAGTAATATTGCTATAAGTGATGCCCCAAGAAATGAAATCATCAATACGATTAGCAAATCCCATAAGCCCAAACAAATTCCCAGAATTAGGATAACAATTCCATCTCCATAACCGAATGCCTCTCTCGTAATCTTACTAATTCCTAGAAATACAATTCCCACAGCTGCACCTGACACAATAAGGATTGGAGAAATCGACATTCCTTTTAAACTTTTCCATATCTGCATAACAATTGCCGTTATCCCGCCTGCACCTAACAGCCATATTGGAATTTTACGTGTTCGAATATCAATCGCCGATAAACAAGTCAAATATACAATCCATACACCCTGACTTAATTCGCACATTTGCTGCATGCTCTCCTCCCTCCTGCTTGTGATTTTTTGACAGAACGGATAGATCTCTTTAAACTGCTGCAATTCAATGAATTATGATATTTTGTTCCATAATCAGCAATGTAAACTCCCGACATTGTGCTGCCATGTACACAATGTTCACAGGCATAATATCGTCCTCCTGACTCATTTCGATATCCTGACAGTGCTGACTGGGGCACAAACTGAATCTGTACATGTAATGCTGAACACTGATAATTCGTATGATAAACACTCCCCGTATCTGCTATATATACAATACTGTCATCCTCGTCATCCAATCCATTGTGTGGATATCCGGTCCACGCCTTAATTTCAATCTCCTGTCGGATTTTTTGTCCCACATGCATATGCTGTGGAAACGGCAATTTCACTCGATAGTTGACATAAATATGTACCACTTCATCTCCCGTATCGTAATAAGAAGTAAAGCAATGAATTCCTGCACTTCCACCATCGACAATACTTCGATCCAATCTCTCTGCCCCAACCACATTGACAATATCCGCTTTTAATTTAATCGGATTTAACACTGACACAATCGGGATCTGCTCTGCTGCCAGTTTTCCTGCATGCTGCGCCGCAGCTGAAACGCTAAAACGAATACTTTGTATTTCTAAAATATATACGATACACAATATTGCAAATAAAAATATCGGTATTGCCATCGCTGCTTCTACAGTCACACTGCCATTCGTATAATCCTTGCCTTTATTTTTTCTATTCCTCCGCTGTTTTTGTACAGTACTGATTTTAGGATCTGATACAGGTACCTTTTCCTGCAATTTTTTAGATGAGTAATTATAATTTTGCACCATGCGGATTTTCCTTTCTAAAGATTTTCACATTTTATTTTTTTGAGGGATTTATAAATGCCGAAAAGGCACCCGTATCAAACCCCAAAACCAGCCTGTTTTTGTACTATATTTATAAGAACTATTCATCACTTTTATTGTGATTCATACCCAAATTTACATGGAAACTGATATGTTTTCCCATTCCAGATTTCTGCCTTGTTTTGTAGCTTCATCCTTGTAACACATGAATCTGCACGAAAATATCCCAGATTATTTTCATATATCAGATTTTCTTCTACCCTGTCTAACGTCCTCATCGTAATCTCTGAGTTTTGTTTCAGAAGTAAAAGCATTTGCAAATATTGGGTATATTTCATACCACTTTCATCATCTCTTCCCTCTTGCGTATCCAGTGCGGTTCCTAGAAGAAATAACGAACTCAACTGCAATTGCCAGTTTGAATCATCCTTTATCATTGCTACACGATTGCCTGACAAAAGTGCTCGTATATCTATCACACTTTCTCCGAAACCCCATAGCATTAAAATTATCTGCTTTGCTGTCTCCATCAACTCTGGCTGTAGTAAAATCACCGCAACGGTAGCTGCCAATGCCGCTGCTTCTTCCTGCCTTTGTACGCTTCCCATCAAATATCCATAGTTTAATGCAAAACGTGCCGCCATCAACCGTTTTATAACTGCTTCAAGATTCTCTTTATCTGACGACTTCCCACACAATATATATTCCATTTCATAGTTCAATGTCCGATTTTCTGATTTCTTTTCAACAGCTGAACTAAAATGTTGTTCTATATATTGTTCAAATAATACTCTCTCTTCTAAACCGCCAACTCCTACCCTTGCTGGAAAGCTTCCTCTACCTCCGTTTAAAGTACGACTTGACAATTGCTGTTCTTTCGATATTGATCTGTTCGATAAAATAAAATTCTTCGGCAAAGCCAGTGCCAAAAGTCCCGATGCCTGCATCTGAAGCAATTCTGAGGCTTCTTCCTCTATAACACTTCCGTTTTGTAATAATTCATTTTCCATCTGTTCTGTCAACTGACTGCCTTCAATCTCTCTTTCTTCCCATTGTGCAGATAATCCAATCATATTCTGTATGCTTTGAATTCCTGTCTGTTGTTCCATAAATGCCAGAACTTGTTCCCTGAAAGCCTGTCCCTGATTATCTGTCAATATCTGTATTTCCGAAATCTCTTGTTCGATTCCGGCACTTCCATAATATGCAAGCCTGTCCAGAATCCGATTCTCGTCGTATTGTCCTGACTGGTAAGAAGCATCCAACGCAAACACTTCATATTCCTTCCATAATTCCTTTTGATATTCTCCAAATATTGAAAAGATTGCTCGATCCACATCCAATCGCTTTTGATTCTTTGTGGTTTGAATTGTCGCACTTTCAAGCAGTGCAAAAATAAATGAAATAAGTAGAACAAAAATTAAACTTAGAAATGCTGTAATTTCCCCTGATACCTTTCTTTTACATTGCATCAGATACCTGCACTTTCACTTGTAATCTTTTCAAAAATTGTATTTACCAAATCTGTCAACTGATTCTTAAAAATAAGAACCAATGCAATAATCACGACCAAAATCAACAACAATTCTATAACCGACATTCCCGACTGGTCTTTCAGAATGTTTTTAATTTTTTCTGCTTCTTTCTGTAGTCTTATCTTCCCCATTAATGTAATTTGTTTTATCATAATGTCCCTCCATATCCTACATGCCTTATATTTGCAACGATAAAAATGCCGGTACGATAATCATCAGCAATACAACCGCCAGCATCAAAAACATTGGAAATAATATCTTCGTTCCCGCCTTTTCGCCCAACTGTTTTGCTGTGTTTTTCCGCTCATCAAACGCTGTATCTGCCTCCTGTCTCAACAATTCAGTCAAGCCTTTTGTGCCTTTTTTTAAGTTCTGTGACAATATTGTTCCAAACTTTTTATAGACTTGTAATCCGCAACGTTCACCAAAGCGTTCATAACATTCATTTTCTGCCATACCGCCTTTCATCTCATGCATTGTGTATGCCATCTCTTCATATACTTCTCTTTCAACTTTTTCTTTTTTTCTTTTTCCTTCTTCTACACTTACAGCCCGTCTTTTCTCCTGTTCATAGTCGTTGACAATCTTATTCCACGCATTTCTTGGTGTCATACCGGCGCCAAGAAAAAGTGTAAAACGACTTATCATTTTAGGATAATCCAATGCTAACTGCTGCTCTCTTTTTGAATGTGTTTCCTTTACCTTTTGTTTTTCTGACACATACATCAACACTGCCATAACAATACCGATCAGAAGTACTGCTGCTGCACGTAGATTCTTTGCATATTTCCAGATTATAACCTCCCCGTTTATACTTGTTGGAAGTAACATCCGTTTCTCTGTCTCGCTTAACCGGTCCTGCTCATCTACCTCTTCGTTTAAATTTGACATCAGTTTTTCCATATCTGTCTGTTTCGGTGGCAATATTCTTGCATAAAGAAAATACATTTCCTTTATTTCCTCATAAGATAACGTAGCTCTCAGTTCAACTATACGTCCTTCCTTTGGTAAATCATCATTCTGAACTTTCCCCTGCAAATTCAACACTTCATAATTATCCAGCTCCCAGGACACTTTAATCCCCGTATCAGGAATATTACGAATAAGATTCAAATTACTTCGCACCTCATCAAGACTTCTATTATCTCCTAATATCAGCTTCTCCAGCTGAACTTCTGCCTTGGCCAGTTCTCGTTGTAATTCTGCCTCCGTATATTTCTGTTCATGGATTCGGACAGTATATGGTTCTTTGGCATCTCCGATCCATACTTGTAAATCTTCTTGTCTGTCTCCTTTACCTTGCTTGTTACGTTCCACATAATTTATCCCTTCTTTCGTCATCGGAAGACTTTTAAGATTATCTGCAAGAAAAAGAATCAAAGATAATATTCCTGCTGTAAGAAGAATTATCCCTATTTTTTTCTGCATCGTATTCCGATTTTCTTTAAACTTCAATGTGTACCATCTTCCTTCCCATGTAATATGCCGCTATATAAATAATCAGGCACACACTCATCAACATGACTCCTGCAGCACTTCCATACAAGACAGATAAGAACTCCGGAAATGTAAAACGCATATACAGTACCATACCTAACGGGATCATACACATCACTTGAAATTCTAAGCTCTTCGCCGCTAACATCGTCTGGATCTCCCGCTCTACTTCCATCTTGTCTCCTATCATGCGGATTGACTCTTTTAAAATTGTAATGCTGTCTCCACCCATCCGCTTGGCTGTCGCAAACACCACCGCAAAATCTTCTGCATCTTCTTGCTGAACTCTTTTGGCAAACGCCCACAATACTTGTTCGGCAGTCTGATTCATACTTAATTTATGTGTCATAAGTTCAAACTCCTGACATATACGGCTATCCTTTGTATATAATGTTTGCAACTCCTTTTCTGTGGAGCGAATCGCATTCTCTACCGAATATCCCACCTTCAAGGAAGACGCCATGATCTGCATTGTATCTCGAAACTGCATACGGAATTCCAATTCTTTTTTCCTGCAGCACTCTTCTCTCCACTGCTGAAAATATCCGATTGCAACCGGCAATAAGACAACACCTGCAATCCATGAATCATAAAACAAATATGCTAAGAGCAAATCCAGTACAATAGCCTTTGTAATTGCAACCATGTATTCCTTACGCTGTATATCCTGCTGCCAGCAATTTGTCCCGATGAACCAATTCCGCACTCTTCACCAGTGTTCCTTGAATCTTTCCACCTCGCATTCCCTCCTCTCGAAATTCGTATAGCGTCTGTGTTTGAATCCGACCGTTCTCAAATCCTAACACCTCCACTATCTCCAGCACCTTTCTTGACTTGTCCCTCAATCTTCCCAAATGAATAATAATATCTAATGCAGATGCAATCTGTCTCTGAATTGCCGTTAAAGGAAGGTCTATTCCCATCATCATCATCGTTTCTAATCGATGCAACATATCGGTCGGATTATTTGAATGTCCGGTGGACATAGAGCCGCTGTGCCCGTTTAACATCGCCGATGATATCATGTCCACAGTCTCATCTCCTCTTACCTCTCCGACTACGATACGATCCGGTCGCATTCGAAGTGCCGATTTGATCAAATCCCTGATTGTCACCGCTCCTTCTCCTTCCAGATTCGCATTTCTCGCTTCCAGCCTTACAAGATTCGGAACCCCCTTTATCTGTAATTCTGCATTATCTTCAATCGTGATGATTCGTTCATCCTTTGGAATATAGTCCGATAAGGCATTTAAAAAAGTTGTCTTCCCTGATCCGGTTCCGCCACTCACAAAAATATTATATTTGGCTTTGACAAGCATCTTTAAAAATTCTACCGCCTCTTCTGTGATACTCTGCCATTCAACCAACTGTTTCATCGTCACCTTTTCTTTTGGAAACTTTCTGATCGTCATGATCGGACCATTCAAAGCCACTGGTTTCAACACAACATTCACACGTGAACCATCTTCCAGTCTGGCATCTACGATTGGAGACAATTCATTTACATAACGATTCGTTCCTGATACAATCTGCTGGATCACATCTTCCAATTTTTCCTGCGATAAAAACGTCTTGTCAGAGCGGACTATTCTGCCGTCCCTCTCCACAAATATGTGATCCTTTCCATTAATCATAATCTCCGTGATTGAATCATCCTCTACCAGCTCCTGTAACACATCCAATTTACGAAAAGAATGAAACAATCGTCTGCTCAACCGTATCTGCTCTTTCAATGGCAAATACTCTTCCTCTGAAAATTCCTGTAACACACTATAGATAATCTCGGATAATTCTTCATCCTCCATCTCTCTTGTAAGGTCTATCCGTTCCATCACCCGTTCATATAGCTGTTCTTCTTGTATATTCACGTTATCTTCTACCTCATTCTTTTTTGAATCGTTTTCTCCAAAACCTGTTCTTTTCCTGTTTTACGCAAATTTTCCGTATACTCTGCAAGCTTTGTCATTGCTGCCCGCTCTTCGATATATGGTGTGTAAACAGTATGGCATGCCTCCAAAATTTCAAACAAACCATTCACACTGTCTCCCAAATCCAAAATAATCTTCTCATAAATGCACTGATTTAAAATCTGTTGAAATAATTGTAACCATTCCTCTTTTTGTATCGCCTGCATATCCAAAATATATGGCATCGGTTTAATATAATCTAACTTCTCAAGCTGACCTGCCATCATACTGATCCGCATCCCGAGATTTCCCTTTTCCTGACGCAAATAATAAATCAAATCTGCCAGTGTCTGCTCTGTTGGATCGGTAAAATAGTAAGACGAACCCGCATATCCTTCCAGATTCAAATACAATACCGGTTCTCGCTCCGCTAATTTCTTTCCCAGTGCAAGAGCGAACCTTGTCTTGCCAATTCTATGAATCGGAGAATACACCCCGATCAATTGTCCTCCTCTTCGTGCCTTTGTACTTCTCTGCGTCTCCTTTCTCTTAACTCTTCTTTCCAACATCTGCGCACGTATTGCTTCTGCACTCTGATATCGATAAACACCAATCTCTCCGTCTTCCAATGCACTCCTTTTATCTTGTACTAACACAAACTTCCTTACCGCCGGAATCTGCCTTCTTTTTTCTTTTGGACATTCTTCTCCTGTCAGCAATGCATAAATCTTCTTCTCTTTTGCAAATTGCTCTGCGTCCTGCATACTGTGAAAAAGATAAAACTGTACTTCCGGTGACTTACTCTTTGTTAATACTTGAAACAGATTTTCCGAATATTGTTTTTGAGAATCACAAATTACAACATTTTTTACATACACTTTGTCCTCCTGTCTCTCTACACACCACACCTATAGTCCTATAGAGTTTGTCCGTATTTTACTTTGATTAATTCAACTTGAAACATTGTTGCGAAATATGCAACGGAATTCATAATTGATAATTGAATGATATACTTGCTCATCCAATCCCTAGAAATATCCAAATCAGATTGATTTGAAATGAAACAGCAGATGTGATAACTACTGTGTGAATCGTATTATAAACGTGTATTTTTTATTTGTCCAGATAGATTTTTCATCTTTTTTGTTTTTGTGAAATCCTCACAAATTTTGAAAAATTAAGATACTATATAACAGACATACCCCAGGTACTCCAAGCGCCCCGCTTGTAACCAACGAAGCTGCGTTAATCCCCACATTTAACGATGTTTGATCCGGTAACACATAATGATTTATAAAAAAGATCAGTGTTCCTCCAACAAGCGCACGAATAAAAAATGTCACAAAAAAAGATGCCAGCTTACGAAGCATACCATACCTCCGTCCAGAATTATTTTACCCAATTGTTATCCACTAAACAATTTAGATACACCATTCTCATTTCCTGAAATATCTATATGCTGCTGACATCTTCTTTATGTTCTTTATTATAAATTAATCTTTATTTCCCTGTTTGTTCTATGATACTGATAGAATTTCACACCTGCTGCGCTCATCATACGCTTAGATGCGATCACACTTGGTGTATCGGCATATTTATCACAGTCATAAATAACTTCCTTAATTCCTGACTGAATGATTGCCTTTGCACATTCATTACAAGGAAACAGAGAGACATACATTCTCGCCCCTTCCAGACTGCCGCCGCTATAATTCAAAATAGCATTGAGCTCACTGTGTGTTGAATATACATATTTTGTTTCCAACGGATCTTCTCCATCTCTCGTCCAAGGAAAATCATCATCTGAACAACCTCTTGGAAGTCCATTGTAACCCATTGATAAAATCTTATTGTCAGGACTTACAATACAACATCCCACTTGTGTATTCGGATCCTTTGAACGAAGTCCGGAAAGCAGAGCTACCCCCATAAAATATTCATCCCATGATATATAATCATCTCGTTTTGTTGACATATTCCCCTCCTGTTTTTCCCAGTTTTACACTTCTTCAAAAGACGCGTCTTTATTTAAGGTTTCAGCCAGTTTATCGATTGTCTCTGTCATCCTCTCCATACATTCTCCATATGCGTTCAATGGCTGACCATACGGGTTCGGTATCTCCAATTCTTCACCGATAAATTCACTGAGCGTAAAGACTTTCGCAGCCTCACCATACTCTGACTGTACTTTTTCTTTTTCACTCTCACACATTGCCAATATCAGTATATCTTCTGCAACATCATTTTCCGAAAATGCGGTTGCTGTATGCTCTTCCATCGTCATTTGTGCACTTTTCATGACTGCCTCGGCTTTTTGATTCACCGGCTCTGGAAACAATACTACCAGCCCACGGGAATCAATGGCATATTCCTGCCGTAAATCCTTGTGTCTGAGCATCTCTGCAGCCATTGGCCCACGGCATGTATCTGCATCACTCAAAAATACAATACGTCTGTACTTCTGATATTTCATAACTGCCTGTGCTGAGATTCTTGTATGTCCTGCCGCCTTCTCAAGACGATTCATGATTGCTTTTCCTATCCCCTGCAAAGCAAATGATTCACTGTAGATCAAATCTACTTCTTCTGCATCAAAATCACGCAGGATTGCATAAAGATTTCTCGCAATCGTCTCTTCATTTTCACGGCTTCCGATATTCTTGATCACACCATTTGTATAATACGCAATTGTTTCGTTCGTTGCAATGATTCCAACGCGCTTGCCCTGTCTGATTGCTTCATACACAAGCTGGCGGATTGCCAGAACTTCTTCCCTGATATTACCCTCTACAATCGTTAATTTGGCCTTTGGTGCATAATGACGATACTTCATTCCGGGTGCCTTTGGTGCCTTTTTTGTCTCTATTCCAAGAATTGTCTCATCAATCGTTACATGATCGATCACTTCTTCAAACATCTCTGCTGTAATTGCACCGGGTCTTAAAATCATCGGCGGATTGACCGTCATATCAAGAATTGTAGACTCCAATCCGATATCTACGCTTCCTCCATCTATAATCATGTCAATCTTTCCGCTCAAATCTTCACTTACGTGTTCTGCTGTCGTCGGACTTGGACGTCCCGAAGTATTCGCACTTGGTGCCGATACAAATCCACCGCCCGCCAGAATTAATTCTCTCGCAATCGGGTCACTTGGCATTCTGACAGCCACTGTATCTAATCCTCCTGTTGTTCCATATGGCACGATATCTGTCTTTTCAAATATCATCGTCAGTGGTCCCGGCCAGAATCGATTAGCCAGTGCTTCTACGTCTTTCGAAATATTCTTAGCTACCTTCTCCAAATCTTCTAAAGTTGCAATATGCACGATCAATGGATTATCCGAAGGTCTGCCCTTTGCTGCATAAGTCTTTTTCGCTGCCTCCTCGTCCAGCGCATTCGCCCCCAAACCATAAACCGTCTCTGTCGGGAACGCTACCAGACCGCCCTTCTTAAGAATCTCTCCTGCTTCTTGCATAATCTGCATGTCAATATTATGTTTATCTACTTTTCTAATTATCGTTTCCATAAATTTTATTATACCATTTTTCATAGTAAAAAAAAATATACATCTTCTAAAAAGCAGTCTATCGGGCAAACTTTCTACTAATATTTACAGAAAAAATGCAAATTTCTAACTTATATCTTTCAGATATGTTTCAATTCCATTACAAATTGCATCTGCAACCTTTTCCTGGTATTCATCTGTGCTTAATTTTTCCGCTTCTTCCCGATTGCTTAAAAATCCGCACTCTACAATGATGAGCGGAACCTCTGTACGCTTCAACATGTAATAAGTGTCATTTGCTTTCGCCTGTCTTTTGTTATCTGCGTCCACACTCAATAAACTATTCTGCATATATTCTGCTGCACTTTTCCCTTCCGTTGAATGCGTATAATAGAAAACCTGTGCCCCACAAATTCCTTCCTGCTCATAACTGTTTTGATGAATACTAACTGCCAACACTGGCTTATTTTCATTAATTATATCTACTCTTGTTTTCATATCTTCCACTTTTGAATCTGCCAGTCCCCTTTCATCTGTTCGGGTCATCATCACAACAATTTGCTTTTCCTGTAATTTGGATTCTACTTTCTTTGCAATCATAAGATTGATATCCTTCTCTTGTACGCCATTAATCCCAATCTTTCCCGGATCACTTCCCCCGTGCCCACTATCCAGCACAATCTGTACCTTTTTATTCTCTATCTGTGTGCTCTCTACACTTGTTTCACTTCCCATATCTTCTACATTCTGACTATTATTTTGCATATCATCTACTTTACTTATAACATGTTCATAAAACTTTGTCCCGATAATCTGGCTCCCAATTGCAACTCCCATTAAACAGACTATCACAAGTACTGTTTTACCCTTTGTCTTTATTTCTTTATAATTTAACTTCAAAAAAACATCCCTTCCCACATATATTACTTTTAAAATATATGCAGAAAAAGGATGTCTCTTTCTTACTTATTTAATTTACATACTGCAGAATCATATCCCAAACATCAGAATTCTCCCAACCAAGCTTCCACTCTGCAACACCTGCAAGATTATCACTCTTGATCAGTTTCAATTTTTCCTCCAGGGATTTTGTATCTTCCAGCCAAATTTTGTAGGTTCCATCTTCCGTTTCCCACTGTGCATAGTTCTGCTTTGTAGTATCATCCCATTCAGTCTGTGCACCCGCATCCTGAACTACCTGCTGTGCTTCATCCATGCCTAATGCTGTACTACTTACTTTATTCTTATAATTTGCCGCTTCAGTTCCCTCTTCGGATGCCAATTCAGCATCAGTCTTCGGAGTTTCTAACCAAAGTCTCGTGTAAAATGGAACTGCTGCTATCAGCTTATCAGATGATACACTCTTTGCTGCATTCTTAATTCCATCTTTTACATAATTATAAGATGATACAGAACCTGCTTCATAAGACCCTTCTGTATGTTCGTCATATGCCATAATTACAACATAATCTGCGACAATTCCCTGTTCCTTTAAATCATAATGCTCATTATATGGTTGCGGAACATAATTATCTATTGAAAATACTAATCCATTCTGTCTGCATTTTACTGACAATTCTCTCACGAACTGAATATAATGCTCTCCACATTCTGTTGAAATTAATTCGAAATCAAGATTGATTCCATCAATTCCTGTCTGAAGTGCTGCAGCAATAATCTGATTCGTCAGATTCTCACGTTTTGAAGTGTAACTTAATACTTCATAAGTCTCATCATAGCTATTGATTCCACCATGAAAATCTCTGACTGTAGCCCATACGTCAAGATTCACCTGATGTGCATAATTAACATAATCTGAACTTGCAAGTGATGTCAGATTTCCATCGGTATCTGCAATTTTAAACCAAGTAGGAGCTATCACATTAAGCCCTTTTGTAGATGCAATTGTTTCTAATGCATAACTGTTCGCATCTTCATTTTCAACATTGTGCCATGCCATATTAATCGTATGACCTACAGAAATATTCGTGTATTTTGGTTCGTCAAAATCTCTTTTTGTCGTTTCTTTCTGAATCTTCTTTAACGTTCTTGTCTTAACATATCCGACAAATCCGTCTTCCGTTGCTATTTTCTTCCAGCCATCTTCATCTTCCAGCACGGTTACTTTATCTGACTTTTTCACTTCTGTCAGAATCGGGCTCTTCACTCCGCCTTGATAACGCACCTCTGTTTTTTTCTTTACGATTGCACTTTCAATCTCTCCCCAGCTGCTTGTAATTGCAACACGATTCGGGGTTTTATATGTGTTGTAATCCATGTTCGTATACTGTTGGATGAATGGAACGGCTATATATGCTGTTCTTCCCTCTGTCTTCAGAATTGTATACGTCTCACTTTTCTTCTCTGTAACTTCTGTATAATCTTTGCTTCCAACTTCAACTGAAACATTGCCGTTTGGTAATGTATATAGCATAATGTTCTCATTCGGGTCCCAATAAAAACGTTCGTTTATATAATCTCTGACAACAGAATATTCCACATACGCTTCACCGTCAATCAATCTGCCTACCGCATTCCCATCGCTATTCTTGATTACTTTGTTGTTTACTGTGACACCCAACTCATTCTTATCACTAATTCCATAATAATTATTCAAATCAGCTTTCTCTTTAGATGAACCATATTTGTGATAAAGTATGAATCCCAAGCCCACTGCGACAACTAAAATAATACATATTATTCCTCTGATTATAAAAAGTCTTCTTCTGCGTCTCGCACGATTACGTCTTGCTCTATTCACATTGTTTGAAGTTCTTCTCTGCGCATCTGCCTCTGGATACCCCGCTCCGGCTCTTCCGCCTCTACCTGACTGTACCGGCCGTCTGGTTTTCTTAACTTGACGCTTTGGGCGTCTTTCTCTTTCGTCCATGGCGTACCTCCTATCAGATTTCATTATACCATATTACACTGTCTGAAATAAAGGGGTTTACGACGGTTTATGCTCATTCTCAGTTTCATTTTTCTTTGTTACATTGATAAAAGATAAGGATTCGATATATCCATCTGCATTCATCTCATAATCCCGCATATAACTGCCTTCTTCTCGGGCCATTAGTTCTCTCACTACCTGCATCGGGCTGACATGACTTCCTTCCATCAACAGACAGACGCCATTCCTTTCGTATCCTTCCAATTCTGTATATAATTCTGTATATACCGTTCCATTACTTAAATCCATTTTTTTGACTCTGCTCCTTTCCATGTCGGTTCTGATAAATATACATTGTTATATATCATCTGTATATCGGAGGTTAGGTGTGTGACATGCCGTAAGATGATATGTCCAAAAGATAGTACGAACCGTACCATGACTTTCTCTTTTTTAATTATTAGTTGTGTACATGTCCTAGAACTCAGGACTCGAATTCTTTAGAATATGCAACTTCCAATTTGATCTGAATAGTTGCTCGTATTTTTCGAATAGATTTTTTGACTGAAATGTTTATGAAATGTTGTTGTTATCCGAATTTAGATCTTACGATTCTAATTGTATTTCCCGAAATGATTCTTGCCTCCTCTCGTATATTAATTTATTTATCACGAAATACTATCTTCTGTACTTGCCATTATAGGAACATCTTTCCCATATTTCAATGTGTTTTTTGTTCATAAGTGCTGTGGATTTGTTGATAAGTAATATATTTGTGTTTTTCTTTACATTCGAAAAAGATTTGTTTATACTAATCATGAGAAATAATATATAAATGTAAGGATGTGATCATATGAAAATTGAAAAAATTAACGATAACCAGATTCGTTGTACATTGACACATGCCGATTTGGCTGCCCGCCATTTGAAACTAAGTGAACTTGCATATGGTACAGAAAAAGCCAAGTCCTTATTTCGTGATATGATGCAACAGGCATCATTTGACTTTGGTTTTGAAGCTGACGATATTCCATTGATGATAGAAGCAATTCCAACTTCTGCTGACACAATTGTACTTATTATTACAAAGGTTGAAGACCCGGAAGAATTGGATACCCGTTTTTCAAAATTCACGTCTGCAGGGGAGAATGATTTTCCTCTTCCTGAGACATTGAATAAGCTTGAAGGTGCAGATGAATTTTTAGACTTACTCAATAAAGTAAAGGGCGCTGCTGCCAGCGTACCTGCTACATCATCAGAACAGGAAGAGGGAAAAACAGCAGAAGATGCACCTGTTCCACTCAATGTCAAATTATATTCCTTTGACGATATCGACCAGGTCATTCAAATGGCACAGTTAATCGGTTCTCTTTATCATGGTGCTAATACTTTGTATCGTGATAACAACAGCGATGGCATTTACATTCTGGCACTGACGCAGTCAGAGCATACAAAAAATGAATTTAATAAAGTCTGTAACATGCTTTCTGAATATGGTTCTCCGGAGAAGGTATCTACTACGATTCTCGCATTCCTTGAAGAACACTGTGAGATTGTGATAGCAGCCGATGCCGTACAGAAACTGGCACATCTTAGCTAATAACAGATATTCATTTATCTTACCTGCTATGATGTAATCATTATTTTTAAGCAAAAAAATGTCCGAAATTCGATTTGAAGAATTTCGGACATTTTTATTTTAATCATTTTAATTTATTTTCCTGCTGCTGTCATTGCTGCATTGATCTTCTCAACAAGTAAATCTGCATCAATACCATGAACCATAGCTGCTTCTTCTAATGACTCCATCTGTGAAGATGGGCATCCAAGACAATGCATTCCAATTTCCATTAAGATTGGAGCTGATTCTGGAAATACATTCAACAATTCGCCGATTTTTGTAGCTCTTGTAATCTGTGCCATTTTCAATTTCCTCCTTATTGTTTCGTGTTTCCTATTATAATCCCATACATTGAATTTAGCAACTCTAAAAATGTATCAAATATCTGAATTGTCACTTCAATTTTCATAAATTTTAGACATCTTAAAAGTCAATTCTTTTTTTGTTTTTTTTCGACAAAAATGCATTTTCATAATTTGCACCAAAACATCTGTTCTTTTTTTATTAAAAGTAATTCACATAAATGTGGGTTTTTAATGTGGATAATGTGAATAACTATGAGGAAATCTCTAATTTATCCACCATTTTCCGAATTTTCAATGTGAATAAGTTGAAAACTCCATTTTCAAGATTTTCGACGTTTTTCTGTTTTTTTGTGCATTTTGCCATTCGCCATTTTCCCATTGGAGAACTTTTAACAATCTTTCCTGTCTTATTATTTTGTAAACTTTCTGTAAATTCACCCTGTTACACACAAATACCTCATTACTGTCATACTTTTTCACATAACTAACTCCAAACAGTTGTTCATGTACTAGTTACCCACTATTTTCCCCCAACATATTAACAAAATGTGGATAACTTTGTGAATTTCTGTGGATAACTCGGTTTTTCATGTGAAAAATCAGGGGTATACCAGTGAAAAATTATCCTTTCCCTGTTGATAATCTGTTGAGAATTGGTGAATAATCTTCTATTTTTCAGTAAAAGCCGGTGTATATTACACTATTTTTCATGTTGATAGTGTGGATAAGCTATTTGGCTAAGTTATCCACATATTTCTAATATACTTTCTTCCTATAATAATGTAAAAAAATGATGCGGAAGTTTTTCTCCGCACCATTCTTCATATCTATAATACTCTCCTCACTGTCACGATTGGTGCATACGTTGCCGTGCATATACCAATCCCATCTGCTTCATTCATTGCATTTACAATATTCCCATCACCCATATACAAGCCAACGTGACCATCATAAAGAATCAAGTCACCCGGCTGTGCCTGTTCATATGATACTTCATATCCGATATTTTCCATATCCCATGTGGTTCGCGGAAGACTTATCCCAAAGTTTGCATATACAGACTGTACAAATCCTGAACAATCTGCACCACTAGTTAAACTTGTACCTCCCCATACATAGGGGTTCCCAATAAACTGACAAGCAAAATCTATAACCTGCTGTCCTGTTGTATATGACGAAGATTGTAACGCAACCGTTTCTTGTGCCGTCCCCACACTATCTTTTTGTGCCTGTTTTTCCTCTTCTGCAAATTCATCTTTGTCCACTTTCTCAGTCGTGATCCACTCACCGGACACCCATCCGTCTACATCCCCTACTGTGATCGGATACCATCCATTTACTGAGTCCCCTGTTACTTCATAACGTTCTTGTTCTAAAACTTGCAATAAAATTTGGAAATCGGTCCCCTGACCGGCTCTTACATTCAGCACATCTGCCGTTACTGTTGCAACTGTAACTTGATCGATTCCTGCAACCTGTGATACTACATTTACATTTTCGTCTGTATCCGCTGCATCTACTACCATTGCACTCCCCGGAATCATCAATGCTCCAACTATTGCAGAAGCAATCAATTTTTGTTTTATGTGTACTTGTTTCATCTAAAACCTCCTTACTGTTTTTTCTTTATCTTTTGTAGGAAGTTTTTAATTGTTACACATTTATTAATTATTTGTTACATTTGCATTGTATCAACAAAATATTATTTTGTCAATATTTTACCATATCTTTCCATCTTCATTCTACGACCTTATCTTACATATTATTTCATATTTTCCGTTCTTTATGTAATATATTTGTAATATTTTGTCATTATCATACATCCCGGAATTTATTTTCATCATTCACAACTAGCTTCATTATACAAATAATAAGAATTTCTTTTTTATATCAAAACAGGTGTTGTCAGTAATCTTGGAAGCATAAACTTCCTAACCTACTAACAACACCTGTTATCCTAATTTATTACTTTTTACTCGTAATCTTCTATTCTCCACTCGTCTTTCCAGTCAATATAAACCATATCTCCATCAAAACGAAGTGGTAACCATACATAATCTGCAATGGATGTATTCTGAATCGGTTCCTCTCCCATGCGGCTAAAATCAAATTCTTTCTCTTCTTCTGAATAAATGCTGTTAAACATTTCCTCATAAATTGGATATTCTTTATCCATATTCTGTGGCAGCCATCGATCTGCACACGCAATGTATAAATCTTTTTTTCCTTCCACTTTAAAGATACATGAGATCTGACTGTGGAAAGATGTCTGACTCTCATCTCCAACATGAGGATTTCCCAATACTTTATATGGTCCATGCCATGTATCTGCAACAGCTACTTCTGACGGATTTGGTAAATATCCTGTTGTTCCGGAAGTAATCAGATAATGTTTTCCTTTTCTTTTAAAATGTGCCGTTGCCTCTCTCACATATGGTGGATGTTTTCTCGGAAAATGCGTAGAATAATATCCTGTAACATCTGTATAATCTTCCGTCAGATCCGCACAAATTGTTTCCGAATGCACACGTTCAAAGTAATAATATGCTTTTCCATCTTCTGCTACAGCAAGATCAAAATCTCCTGCATTCATTCCCAATGGCTGTAATCCTTCTTTCACCTTCGTGTATGGACCAAGAATGTGATTTGCAACCATTACAGTTTCTGTCTGTGTCTGGAAACTGTCTTTGTTCATAATTTTCATCCAACATACATATTTCTTTGTTTTCTTATTATAAATAATATGTGGTCTGTCCATACATGATTCCGGATGCAATGAAGATGTAGGATCACCTGGTTCCGGTGGAATAATAATTCCTCTGTCTTCCCAGTTATACAAATCTGTGGAACTATAACATTTCACTCCCCAATGCCAGATACCGTTCACACCATCTGTTTTCTCTTTATTTTCTCCATACCAATAATACACGCCATCAATGTACATAATAGAACCGCCATGAGCCTGAATACGATTTCCATTTGTATCCAACCATACCTTACCCGGATATATCGCCTGATTCTTCATATTTATTTCCTTTCTCCACTATCGTAATATTTCTATAAACATTCTTTCAGCTTCACACTATTTTTCTTTCTGGTGTCTTTCTTCCAGTTCTTTGACAATTGTCGGATACTGTTTTTCCAGTTTGTAGAAGCTAAGAATAATTACACACAGAATATTTAAGACAATTGGAAGCACTACATATACAATCGTAATACCTGTTAAAGCCGATGCAGTCTGTACCTCTGCTGCACCATTATATCCTGCCCATGCAAGAATCCATCCACAGAATGCTGTTCCCAAAGCTGTACCACATTTGGAACCAAAACTATTTACTGACATGATCAGCCCTTCCTGACGATAACCATTCTGCCACTCACCATATTCTACCGTATTACAAAGTAATGGATAAGAGCACCACTGTGTACTACATCCTACAGCAAAAATAACCGAACCTATATATACTGCCATAAGAGATGTACTTCCACCAAGACCAACGACCACACGTCCCAATGTCATAAGCAAAATACCACCAATCAGGCCATTCTTCATACCAGTTTTTGCGATCACAGGTTTTGAAAGAGGAATCAGGAAAAGCATCGGCATGGATAAAATCATTCCTACTACTGCTACCGACTGTGGTTTTCCACATACATACGCAAGATAATAAAACATAGATCCCATATTCAGTGAAATAACCGCTGCATTAACGTGCGCATAATTTGTATAATATACAAGTAGATATGCGCTCATTGCTGCAAACAACAAATTTGTTCCCATTTCACCACTGGAAAATGCTATTTTTCTCTCCAGCTTAGCTTTCCTTTTGAATTCACTCCCATTTTAATATCCTCCTTTTTTCTAAAGGCATCATATCATTGCAACCACATTTTCCGCTCTGTAATATCATAATGAATTCACTTTATTTTCCTATATTTTTTAATATTTATAATTAAATATATCCTGTTTTTTTTGTTTTTTACTATTCATCTTGTATCTTTTTTAATTTACACTGTTTGAATTGGATGATATACTGGTGCAAAGGAGGTAAGCATATTATGAATTTCTACGTTTCACTTGGAGATATCCAGGATAGCATTGATAATTTTAACCGAGTTCATAATAACCATCCTAATCTTCCGGATATTCTTCATGAACTGTATAAAAACCAAAATTATATTTGTTCCGAGTCAGAGCTTCCTGATATAAGTGGATTTGCCCTGATGGATGATGATGAATTTTTGAAAAAAATACGTACTTTATATTTCCGTTTTCCTGGAAATATTCTAACTAATATAGAAGATTTTGATGTTGTCCCTATGAATGCAGACTTAACCGTTATAAGTCAGTTTTGGAATATTAATACCTTTATTCACATGCATGATTGTTTTGAGATTAATTATATTTTCAAAGGTCAGTGTGAGTTTGTCTTTCTGGATGAAAAAAGAATACTAAAAGAAGGGGATTTCTGTATTATTTCTCCTTTTACAAACCATTCTACCAGACTTCTCGATCCAGATTCACAGATTTTCCCTATCCTTGTGAAAGAACAAACTTTTAGTAAGACATTTTTCCCACTTCTTTCCAATGATGATATTCTGTCCCACTTTTTCAGGAAGATTTTATCAAATACAGATGAGCCAAATTATCTGCTTTTCCAGACAAGTGCTTCTCCTGATGTACGTTTTTTAATGAAAGAACTTTTTTTAGAAAATTTTCAATATGATAAATATGTAAATCAAAGCAACGTCCACTGGCTTAGCCTTCTATTCGTAAGCATTCTACGAAATTACGAAACATACAGCCAGTTTTCCAGTTATAATAACGGAATTGCCTACGCTCCTATTTTGCGCTACATACAAAGTCACTATACCACAATTACCCTGTCCGAACTTTCAAAAATTTTTCATTATTCTGTGCCTTATCTGTCAAAAATAATAAAGGAAACTACAGACCAGTCATTTTCTTCTGTAGTCCGAAAATTAAAAATGAGAGCGGCAGTTCAATTGTTAGAAACAACAAATGATTCTATCGAAAAAATAGCAGAAGATGTCGGCTATAACAGTTCCGATCATTTTTACAGAGTATTTACCGATTATTATGGAATGTCTCCAACAAAATATCGAAAAATTCATCAAGAAACTTGAAAATTTTTTTCAAAAAATGTTGACTTTTCTTCTCAAAAGTTGTATATTCTAATTACAGTAATTGTTACTATTATTGTTTAAGTTTTAAGGAGGGATTCCCAATGGCAACATTAAAATTCAGCCGACAACGAGAATCCATCAAACAGTATCTGGCCTCGACTAAAGAGCATCCAACTGCCGACATGGTTTATATGCATGTAAAGGAAGATTATCCTAACATCAGTCTTGGAACTGTATATCGGAATTTGAATCTTCTTACGGACATTGGTGAAGCATTGAAAATCGCCACTCCAGATGGAGCCGACAGATTTGATGGATGTGTCAAGCCACACAATCATTTTTTCTGCACTGAGTGCAGACGGGTTCTTGACCTTGACCTGGATATGAAGGAAATCGAACAGATGAACAAGGCAGCTGCCACGAATTTCGATGGTATTATAGAATCCAGTAACACTATTTTTTATGGTAAATGCGGTGACTGCATAAAATAGTTATATACTCACAGATTTTTGCGAATTATAACTATGAAAGGTCTTAATTATACCAAAATTTCATTTTAAGAAAAGGAGAACAAAATTATGAAAAAATTTGTATGTACAGTATGCGGATACGTTCACGAAGGAGATGCTGCACCAGAGAAATGTCCAGTTTGTGGTGTTGGTGCTGACAAATTCAAAGAACAGACAGGTGAAAGAGAATGGGCTGCTGAGCACGTTGTAGGTGTTGCTAAAGGTGTTAGCGAAGACATCCTTGCTGATTTAAGAGCAAACTTTGAAGGAGAATGTTCAGAAGTTGGTATGTATCTTGCAATGGCAAGAGTTGCTCACAGAGAAGGTTACCCAGAGATCGGTCTTTACTGGGAGAAAGCTGCTTACGAAGAAGCAGAGCACGCTGCTAAATTTGCAGAACTTCTTGGAGAAGTCGTAACAGATAGCACAAAGAAAAACCTTGAGATGAGAGTTGACGCTGAGAACGGAGCTACAGCTGGTAAATTTGACCTTGCTAAACGTGCTAAAGCTGCTAACCTGGATGCAATCCACGATACAGTACATGAGATGGCAAGAGATGAAGCTAGACACGGAAAAGCATTCGAAGGACTGCTCAAGAGATATTTCGGCTAATATTTGACACTTCCAAGAGGGTGAGATGAAAGTCTTGCCCTCTTTTTGTAGTGCCGGATAGGGACGGAGTTTAGTGGCTTTTTTGCATAGCAAAAAGCCACTAAACTCCGTCCCCATCCGGCTCTCCCGGCACCCTATCTAACACTCTCGATTCTCACACCAGGTTTCCGACTGCTTTACTCCAACCTATATACTTCTTCTCTCTCAAATTCTCATCCATTTTTTTTGAATATGTCTTTCTCTTCATAAGTTTGAACAAATCCATCGTATAGATTCCCATTGCGATACCTGCTGCATATGCCACTCCGATTCCGGAAAGTTCTTCCGCATCCGGCACTAAAACATTTCCTCCAAGGATATCACTTTGAAATTGCATCAGATAACCATTCTTTGTTGGTCCTCCATCCACGCGAAATTCTTTCACTTTTACTCCTGCATCTGCCTCCATTGCTCTCACAACATCTGTGATCTGATAAGCGATACACTCAATTCCTGCACGAATAATCTCGGCTTTTCCGGTTGTTCTGGTAATTCCAGATAGGGATGCTTTTGCATTACTCTTCCAGTGTGGTGCTCCCAGCCCGGTAAACGCAGGCACAAAATAAAGTTCATCATCAGAAATTGCTTCTCTGCACAGGCTTTCCGTCTCTCCTGGAGAATCAATCAGTCTGACATCGTCTTTTAACCATGAAATAACCGCTCCGGTATAATTTATATTTCCTTCAAGAACATAATTCACTTTTCCATTCATGCCCCATGCAAGTGATGTGACAACACCATGTGTACTGACAACCGGTGCTTCTCCAATATTCATCATAATAGAAGATCCCGTGCCATAAGTCGCTTTGATGTCTCCTTTCCTAAGACACCCCTGACCAAATAATGCCCCGTGAGAATCTCCCAGTACCGCATGAATTGGAATAGGTTTTTCAAAAAGTCCTTCAAAATCTGTCCACCCAAATTCACTGTCCGAATCACATACTTGCGGTAAATCTTCAGGACAAATTCCAAACAATTTACATATTTCTTCATCCCATTTTAAGGTAAAGATATTGAATAACTGTGTTCTTGACGCATTAGAATAATCTGTTTTATAATCATGGCCTTTTGTCAGACGATATACAAGCCATGTATCAATTGTTCCAAAACAAAGTTGATGTTGAGCCATTAGTTCCTGACACTTTTGGCTCTTTAAAGCCACTGGTTCCTGACCCCTTTGGCTCTCTTCCCATTGGAAGTTTTCCAACAGCCATGCCATTTTTGCTGCCGGGAAATAAGGTGATAGGGGAAGTCCTGTTTTCTCGCGAATCATTTTTGCCGCATTTTTAATTTCTGGACGTTCACAAATCTCCGTTGCTCTGGAGCATTGCCATACAATTGCATCTGCGATTGGTTTATTTGTTTCTTTGTCCCAGATTAGTGTTGTCTCTCTTTGATTACTAATTCCTATTCCCTGAACAAGTGAATGGTCAATTCCGGACTCTTCTACAAGATCTTTTACAACCCGAATGGTATTTCTGTAAATCTCTTCCGGGTCGTGTGAAACCCATCCTTTTTCGTTTACAATCTGACGATGTGGCACATCTGTTCTTCGAAGCAAATGTCCTTCTGCATCAAATAGAAGTGCTTTTGTTCCCTGTGTACTCTGGTCGATACTGATAATATATTTCTCTTCCATTTTCATATCCTTTCAAACGGGGACGGAGTTAATGGCTCTTTATCTGTCCCCGCTGGCTCTAATCCACTGGAGGCAGATAAAGAGCCATTAACTCCGTCCCCAGTGGTTACCTACAGAATTTCTTTCACTTGTTCGGCGATTCCTTCTGCATTCAATTTATAATAATTGAACACTTCCTGTGAAGTTCCTGTAATAACAGGAGCATCCGGCAGTGACATATTTACCACTTTTTTCGGGCATTCACTTCCAACGACTTGTGCAACCATAGAACCGAGTCCGCCAAACGGAGCATGTTCTTCTACTGTAACAACTGCTTTTACATTTACAGCTTCTCTTACGATTGCTTCTTTATCCAGCGGTTTTACACAATACATATCAAGAACAGTTGCTGTGATTCCTTCTGCTTTCAAAAGATCTGCTGCGTCTTTTGCAGGTTTTACCATTTCTCCACAAGCAACAATCAACACGTCCTCTCCCTTTGTTACAACCGTTGCTTTATCCATTTCAAATGGAACATTTCCTTCTTCATAAATCGGATCTACTGCATTTCTTCCTGTGCGAATATAAGCAGGTTTTTCATCTTTTAATAATGCCTTCATAAGTTCTTTTGTCTGAAGATGGTCACTTGGAAGATATACTCTCATATTTGGAATTGCACTCATAGCTGCAATATCCTGTGCAGAATGATGACTCATTCCGAGTGCACCATAGCTGACACCTCCGCTGATACCGATTAATTTTACATTTGTATTTGAATAAGCTACATCCACTTTGCACTGCTCGTAACTTCTTGTAGATAAGAAACATGCCGGAGAAACTGCGTATGCTTTTTTACCACATTTTGCAAGCCCTGCGGAAATGCTTACAAGGTTCTGTTCTGCAATGCCTGTCTCAACAAACTGCTCCGGGTATGTATCTGCAAATGGTGTAAAAGAACCGCTTCCTCTTGAATCACTGCAAAGTGCCACGATATTTTTATCTGTCTTTGCCGCTTCCATCAATACTTCACATATCATCTGTTTATTTGCAATTTTTCCCATTACTGAAGTGCCTCCTCTGCTTTTTTGAAATCTGCCATAATCTGAGCATATTCTTCCTCTGTCGGAACTTTGTGATGCCAGTTTGCCTTACCTTCCATCACTTTTGAACCTTTTCCTTTAACTGTATTTGCAATCAATACAGTTGGTTTTCCTTTAACTGTTTTGGCTTCGTTAAATGCAGCTTCCAATTGGTCGATATCATTACCATCTGCCACATCAATCACATGCCATCCAAAACTCTTAAATCTCTCATGAAGGTCATCATGGTGCATCACATCTTCTGTATTTCCTGAAATCTGCAGACGGTTTCGGTCTACTACAGCACATAAATTATCCAATTTGTAATGACTGGCTGCCATTGCACCTTCCCATACAGATCCTTCTGCCAGCTCTCCATCGCCCATAACTGTATATACACGATAATCTCTGTTATCCATCTTTCCTGCCTTCGCCATACCAACACAAACCGGAAGCCCATGTCCAAGAGAACCTGAATTCATCTCAATACCAGGCAATTTGTTGTTTGGATGTCCGATGTATTTTGAACCGAATTTGCTGAATTCTCTGTGCAATTCTTCTTTTGGAATAAATCCTTTTTCTGCAAGAATAGAATAATATGCCTCTACAGAATGCCCTTTACTGAGCACAAACAAATCACGATTCGGGTCATCCATGTTCTCAGGACTAATGTTCATCTGGTGGAAGTACAACTCCACAAGAACTTCCATCACACTCATATCTCCACCGATATGACCTGCCTTTCCGGCACAGATTAAATCTACAGTATCTTTTCGAAGCTTATATGCAAGTAATTTTAAATTCATATTCATTCACCTTTCTTGAAAATGTTATTGTTGTTATCATTCTCCTCTTAAGTAAGCCTTAACTTCTTCCTCAATCGGATCGTATAAATCTGGTTTTACTCCGATGTATTTACATGCTTCATAGAGCACCGGCACTACATCTTTGTGGATTCCTACGCAGTGATGAATGTATGGTCCTTCTACTATTTTTGCCTCCAGACGTTTGATATTCTCAACTTCAACCCAGAGATAAGTTCCCATACATTTTGGTCCTTCCACACCTTTGGCACGTCCCAAAAGAAGTGAATATTCTCCGTTGTCTCCATCAAATCGACAAAGTGTAACATCTCCATGTTTTGCTTCTGCTGTCAGACTTCCCGGATGTTCAAATGCCAATGGGTATGTCAGTTTTGCCTTCTCTCTTGCTACTGATACCGGCCATGGACCACAATGCTGAAGCAGTTCTCCATTTTCAATATCCGGGTGACGGATTGTCCAATCTGCAAAAAATCCTCTTGTTTCATCCATTCCTGCTGCTTCCACCATAAGTGCTGTGATTGCACCATGGATATCTGTTTCGCATACAACCGGAATACCCTCATCATTTAAGATTGCATTTGCAGCACATGGCATGATTCCAAGTTCTGTCTGAAGCGCATTCCAGCACTGAATTGCTGCTGCCTGACATCCATATTTTTCAACCAGATTTTTCATTGCAACCGCAAGGGCAGCTACATTTTCCACTTCTTCGTCTTTAATCTGAATTTCCATATTTTCACGGATATATTCCAAAACTTTTTCTTGTTTTGTTCTTTCATCCTTAACCGCCTTCACTTCTTCAGTAAGTTCTGTCATCGGAACCGGTGCCAGCTGAATGTTGAATTTCTCCAGTAGTTCTCCTTCGTTGCACATTGTTGTCCAGAAGTCAAACGGACGAGTGGAAATCTGAAGGATTCGAATGTTTCTGAATCTCTTAACTACATTACAGACTGCAAGAAAATCTCTTACTCCACGCTCGAATACCGGGTCATTCAAACGGCAGTTTGTTAAGTATGTAAATGGCACTTGAAATCTTCGAAGCACTTTACCTGTTGCAAACAGACCGCACTGTGTATCACGAAGTCTCACTCCATCCGGTTCGGGCCTCTCATCCAATGGTCCCCAGAGCAGTACCGGCAGTCCAAGTTTCTTTGCCAGTCTTGCACAGACATATTCTGTACCAAAATTGCAGTGTGCGAGCATGATTCCGTCTACTCCTTCTGCTCTAAATTTAGCAGCAATTTTATCTACATCCTGATCATCATAGAGAAGTCCTTCCTCATTAATATCTGTGATATCTACAAAATCAATTCCTAATTCTCTGAATCTGTCTGCTGTTAATCCGCGATATTTAATCGCATCCGGTGCACTAAAAATACTTCTTCTTGTAGGTACAAACCCCAATTTTATATCTGCCATTTAAATAACCTCCTCTTTGTTATTTCATTCGTTCTTGTATTATTTTTACCAGTATGTTACAAGAATCTTTTTCCCTTGCTTTGTGCCCTCAGTATATCTCCCGCCCTACTTAATTACAGCAAATAATTTAGCGAGTTTTACTTAATTTTCAGCTTAATGCTTGTGTTTTATTCAGTTATTGTTCATAATAAATTTGTAAGGAAATTTCGTTTTATTTTAAGAAGTGAAAGTATTTGAACAAATACACGTATATTTATGACGATAGGAGATTTTTGATATGTCAATTACATCAAAAGAGCTTGCTAAAATTTTGAATCTATCACCGGCTGCTATTTCTATGGCATTAAACAACAAACCAGGTGTCAGTACCGCAACCAGAAAACTTGTTATGGAAACAGCTGACAAATATGGATATGATTTTTCAAAGCTTGCCGAAAAGCATAATCTGAAGGGAACTATTTACTTTGTAATTTATAAAAAACATGGAGCTGTCGTGAGCGATACCCCTTTCTTTTCTGAATTATCAGAAGGGATTGCTCTCGGATGTAAAAAAGCTGACTATAAACTAAAAATCAGCTATGTATATGAAGATGAAGATATAGTAGAAAAGCAATTAGAAGAAATTCAGTATTCTGACTGTATCGGAATGATTGTTCTGGGAACAGAAATGAAGCCGGAAGATTTAAAGCCATTCCATTTGTTTTAATAGATAGTTATTTTGAAACTGTTTCCTGCGACTGTGTACTGATCAACAACGTGCAAGGTGCTTATCTGGCTACATCCCATTTAATCCGCAAGACAAAAAAACAGCCTGGATATTTACATTCTTCTTATGATATTGGAAATTTTGCAGAACGAAATTCTGGATTTTTTAAAGCTGTACGTGCACATGGAATGTCTTCAGCCAAAAGCATTGTCCATTTATTAACCCCATCTATGGACGGAGCATATGCCGACATGAAAGAAATTATTGAAAAGGGAGAAGAACTGGCCCCATGCTATTTTGCAGATAATGACCTGATCGCTATGGGAGCAATGAAAGCACTGAAAGAAGCCGGCTACCGGATTCCTCAGGACATCGCGATTGCGGGATTTGATAATCTGCCATTTAGTAAAGTTTTTGAACCGGCACTTACTACGATAAATGTACCGAAACTTTACATGGGAGAAATGGCAGCGGCAAGACTTGTAGAGTTGTTAAAATCACCAAGTGCTAATCCGGTGAAGATCGAGGTGGGAACGGCATTGGTGGAAAGACGAAGTACGGATTTGTAAGAAAATTTGCTTATACTAAAAAGGTCCACTGGACCTTTTTTAATATACTTGGCAACTCAGAATATACCTAAATTCACTCTGCTTCTCCTATCTCATTAATAATTGCCTGAATAACAGAAGTTTCCTCCTCGCACTTTCCACCGAAGAAGCGTATCTATTCTGCACTCAATTCTTATCTTTCCTGGAAGAACTCAATCTCTTCTCCAACCGGTCCTCTACAGAAAGCAATTCTTGCAGGGAACTCCGGTGTTGACGAAATTACAATATCGTTTGGCTCTATGAACACTTCATATCCAGCCTCTTTTACTTTTTTGGCACATGCGTCTACATCGTCTGTTGCAAGTGCAAAATGTCTGATTGTTCCCTGTCCCAATGGACATTCTCCATCGTTAAAAATCTCCATCAGACCTGCTCCAGTATTAAACATACAACCTGTATCCCAGGCTCTTACCTCTTCGAGCTCCAGAATCTCTTTATAAAAATGATTCAAAATCACTACTTGATTTTGCACAATATCGTTTTTGTTTCCCATTTTATATGTTATCTCATGTTAAAAAATGCTATGATATATACAGAACATTTACAGATAAACCCATTGCTAAATGATTGGTTCAAAACACACTCACATCTCGTAATGTGTTTATATTAAAATTTTTCAGGAGGAAATCATTATGTTAAAAGTTGGAATTATTGGATGTGGTAAAATCGCTCAAAGACGTCATGTACCTGAGTACGCTTCAAATATCCATGCCAAGATCATTGGATATTTCGATGCCAGAAAAGAAGCAGCTGAAGCATTGGCCGCGCAGTATGGTGGGAAAGTTTACGATTCAATCGATGATATGCTCTCAGACCCGGAAGTTGAAGCGGTCAGTGTATGTACATCAAACAATACCCACGCAGAAGTCAGTATTCAGGCCATGCGTGCCGGAAAACATGTTCTCTGTGAAAAACCGATGGCCCGTACCGTAGAAGAATGTGAAGAGATGCTTCGCGTTGCCAAAGAGATGAATTGTTTTCTTATGATCGGACAGAATCAGCGTTTTAACACAGGTCATGTACGCGCCAAAGAATTAATTGAACAGGGAATTATCGGAAAACCACTCAGCTTTAAGACCTCTTTCTGTCATGGCGGTCCAGAACGCTGGCTTGCCGGTTCGGATTCCGATGACATGCCAAAAGACATCTGGTTCTTTGATAAGAAAATCGCCGGCCTTGGAGTTATGGCAGATCTCGGTATTCACAAAATTGATCTGATGCAATATCTGTTAGGTCAAAAGATTAAAGAAGTAACCGCAAAAGTTTTGACTTTGGATAAAAAAGATTCTTCCGGAAATCTGATCGAACTGGAGGACAATGCCATCTGTATTTTTAAGATGGAAAATGGTGTCATCGGTACCATGAATGCCAGCTGGACCGACTATGGCGAGGAAGATAACTCCACTGTTATCTTTGGAACAAAAGGTCTGATGCGTATCTATGACAATAGCGAACATACCATTCAGATCAGTACTGACCGCGGTGATAAAATTTATTATGATCTGGATCGAATGATGACAAATATGGATCAAAGAGAATCCGGTGTTATCAGAGAATTTATCCGGGAATTAGGAAAAAATAACTGGGCAAACGCCGCCGATGAATTTTCTGTAAATGCAATACGTGTAGTGCAGGCAAGTTTTCAGTCGAGTATTGAGGATCGTACGATCAAGCTTTAACGAAAAAACCGGGAAATCGACAAATGCTGATTTCCCGGTTTTTACTAATCTAAATTACTTCGATCCACTAAATACTCAATTGTATCTGGCACATCTACATTCAATTCCACTTCTTTTCCATTTCTTTGTGCAGACACTTTTATTACCCCCTGAGGTGTTTTAAATGAACAGCTAAAATGATTCATTGTATTTGGCATATATGGCTTAATCGTTACTTTTGTAAATCCAGGCTCCTCTGGGATAATTCCTGCAATACCATTGTAATACCATTCAATAATATGTCCCATCATAGTAGGCTGCAAGCATATTTGCTGCGATGGACTTTCCAAAACGTCTTGGACGGCTGATACAATTCAAGAATGCCTCTGCATTCTTGCTGCGAGATGCGCGTCATGCAATGCATGACATACTTCTTCTGCGCATCTCT
>ENA-OWON01000069-OWON01000069.1-gut-metagenome-genome-assembly--contig:-NODE-69-length-79995-cov-11.414225_pt1 | contig 79995 bp, 61 predicted proteins | sample MGYA00248257_ERZ651798 | MGnify/ENA primary metagenome ERZ651798 (study PRJEB26908, sample SAMEA4031708) | gut metagenome | biome: gut; feature: normal infant; material: stool | place: China | collected 2015... | reverse complement strand
GTTAAAAGTGTTTGTTCTAGTCAAGATTAACTCTAGCTAATCTATCCTTTTACTGTTGTTTTGGTTTGTTATAAACCGTTCTTAAAAAATTTTCTCTTAAAGAAATTTTCAAGGATCTGTTGTCTATTGTTTAGTTATCAATGTTCTTTGTTTTGTTGTCTCAAGCGACAGCTTTAATAGACTATCACATCTTTTGTCGTTTGTCAACAACTTTTTTATTTTTTCTGTTTCGCTTTTGTAATTTTATCAATCACTTTCAAGCGACAGCTTATTTACTCTATCACATCCGACAACCTTTTGTCAAGAACTTTTTTCAAGTTTTTTCTTTGCATTTTTCATCTTACACTTTCCATATCCCGCCAGGGCTGTCCAGTGTTTTCTATTTTGCATCGGTTGTCTTAGCGACGAAGACTATCTTATCATCTCGTTTTTAAATTGTCAACGTTTTTCTTGTTTTTTATTTATTTCGCACAATTCAGACAATTCCACTGTTATTTTCTTTCTGTATATATAATAATTTTATACGTTCTTTCTATAAGTAGTTACTATTGAAATTTGCTTTTCACATTTCCTTTAGATACTTTCCATAATTTATTAAAAAGTTTATCACAAAATCATCACATTTTTCTTCTATAGTTATATACATCAAAAGCAAATAACCTTTTGATATATATTTTCTTTTTCATAAACTTTTTCCTTTTTGGCTGGACTCGCAATCCAGCCTATTTTTTATTTCTTATAAACAGCCCAGTATCTCTCGTCCTCTTCTTCAACCTCTACATTATGAAGACTCTGTACATATTGCTTAAACTGAGAGTAGCCATAATCACGAACCTTAAAATCTTTGAATTTATTATGGATTCTATTACCTAGCGTCCCTAACAGAATCCCCTGTACACCGGAATCTTTTATTTGCTGTACAATGAATTCCTCCAACATTTCCTTCTTACTCTTATCTTCATATAACATAACAGTAACCTGCGTACCATCCTGTTTTAATTTTAGCTTTGGAAATGTCTCTAAAAATTTAGACAACAAACTGTACCCATAGCGTCTTACATCAAAGTCAGGATATAATTTTACAAGACGGCTTCCCACTTCACCTAGTCCGGTCTCTTTATCATTATTTTGATTTTCTGTAATAATCTTAATAACCGACTCTTCAATCTGTCCTTTTGTCACTTCATTTTTCTTGCCATCTTTGATATCATCCAATAGCAGCTCTAATTCTGTAAAAATGTCGCAAGCCTTACGAAATGGTGTTGGTGTTTTGCTTTCTCCCATTCCTATTACAGTTCTTCCACTTTCACGCAATCTACTCGCTAATTTGGTAAAATCACTGTCGCTTGACACAAGACAAAATCCTTCCAGATCATTTGTATACAGCATATCCATTGCATCTATGATCATGGCTGAATCTGTAGCATTCTTTCCATATGTATAACTGAACTGCTGAATTGGCGTAATACTATTTTGAAGCAAGACTTCTTTCCAGCTCGCACTCTGCGATTTTGTCCAGTCTCCGTAAATACGTTTATATGTCACATTTCCATATTTCGACAGTTCATCTAATATCGGTTTAATATATTTTGCAGAAACATTTTCCGCGTCAATTAACAATGCGTATCTTTCTTCCATGTATGGTATACCTTTCCTTCCATATTTTTCCATTCAAATACGCCATTTTCTACAATCATATAACTGTGCTGCGATTTTTCTTTTGGTATAGAAACCGAGCCTGGATTCATATATGTGCATTTTGCTCCGCTTTCAGTTGTAAACCTTTTACATGCAGGAATATGGGTATGTCCATTCAACAAAATATCTCCGTCTTTTAACATTGGAGGGTTCTGTGGATTGTACACATGCCCATGTGTTGCAAAAATAGTCTGTCCATCCATGTCTAAAAAACAATAATCTGCCAATATTGGAAAATCCAACACCATCTGATCTACTTCTGTATCACAATTCCCACGTACACATAACAAATTTTCTTTCAATGGGTTTAGCATAGAGATGACCTTTTTCGGGGCATACTCTGCCGGCAAATCATTTCTCGGACCATGATATAAAATATCTCCTAAAATCAACATCCGATCTGCTGCTTCTCGTTTCCAGGCTTCCATTAATTCTCTACAATATAATGCTGATCCATGTATGTCTGATGCAATTATTAATTTCATAATAAATCTCTCCCTTACTATAATTAGTTACAAGTCACATAATACTGTGACCTGCAACTACAATTTCACTCCACACTTTGGACAAAAATTCTGTCCGTATTCGATTGGGTTGCCACATTCATGGCAAGTTCTTTGAAGTTCAGTTTCTTCATTCTGCTCATTTTGAGAATCATCTGTCACGTTTGCTTGTTCTGCTTCGTCTGCCTGGTCAGGTTGTGACTTTTGTACTTCTTGTTCTTCCACGACTTCTACTGCCTTGTCTTCTGTAGCCACGTCTTTTCCTGTTTCAGTTTCCTCTTCCAAAATAGCTTCTTTCGCCTCTACCTCCGCAACAACTTCCTTCTCAACATTTTCAAACTCTTTTTCTTCTTCCTGTCGCTCTAATTCTGCTTTTTCTTTATGCTCTGCCACTTTCGTTTTCACAAAATCCTTCAAACTCTTCTTCTCCGGAATTCTTCCTCCGCAATTTGCACAGAAAACATCTCCATCTGCAATCACAGCGCCACATCCCGGACATATTTTTGCTGAAAATGGTGCGGTTTCTTTTGTTTGTATCTCTGGAGTTGTAATTATTCTTGCCCCGCAATGATTACAGTATTTTGAATGTAATGGAACTTCCTGGCTACAATTCGGACAGTAAGCAACTCCCTTCACCAATCTTTTTTGACTCTGGTACTGAATCACCATCATCTTATTATTCCAAATTGCATCACACCAGATCTTCATCTGCCCATCTGCATCCTTGCCATACATCTGATAATAATATTCCCCAATCTGGCGAAATAAATCATCCTGTTTTCGTTCTTCTTCCCGTATCACATGGGATAATCTTGCAGATTTATAGCTTCCTTTTGTCTGTCGCACAATCCAGCGCCCGAATCTTGTAAGCATATTACCTAAACTATCGTAAACAGCCATCATCAGCCCTTCTTTCTCTTTTGCAGATTTTCGATTATCGGGTACAATATATTGTAAGCGACAACCAATTTACGCTTGTTCCCTTATTATAACATGCCCTTGTAAAAAATGCAGTATAAAGGATATTTCCTTTATGCTCTTCTGACACCTTCACCAAAACCATCAATTTGATTGTTTTTAACTCAAATAAACCATTAAAATAATGGTTTTTATTTACAAATACAAATTTATATGATTTAATAAACAAAAAGTGGATATTCCTAAAAACAGAAGGTGAATCTATGAAAGAAAAATTATTTATAATCCCCGAATATACAACCGCAACGGAAATCAAACAAATTCGTAAGGAACTACATTTGACACAGAAGGAGTTTGCAGAATTTATCAATTGTTCAAAGCCAACTGTAGAGCGCTGGGAGCGAAGTAAGGAAGCTATTCACGGACCAATTGTTCCATTTCTTAAAATGCTACAAAGATATCCTGAATATGAACAGGAAGTCCGAGTTCCCGAAAAAATATGGCCGCTCAGACTTTGGTATATGTATGGTTCGAATGTATGTACTTTAATTGATGTAAATGAACAGGAACAAAAAGTAAAAATAAAAAATTATACCGATAAGATTATGTTCCGTGCTTTCGGTGTTGTAGAAACTCCAAATTATGATCAATATCAAGAATTTCTGGAGTCAAGATGCTTCCCCAAAAGCAGAGATAAGATGAAGTTGATACTCAAAGATTTAGGATTGCCATTTTACGATCCGATTATGATTATAGAAAAAACCGAAGGTAGAATGGCGGAAGATGATTTTTGGATTCGTATAGAGAGGTAGCTGGAATGATAGAATTATTTGAGCAGAATATCCGTACAAATGATCGTCAGTCATCGAAAGGGAACCAACTAAAATGGGAGAATAAAGGAATATGGTACAAAGCTGATTACACAGGATATGAAGGCTTAGTTGAATACATGATATCGCATCTTCTAAAAAAATCAACATTGACCGAAAATGAATTTGTATGTTACGACCTTGAAAAAATAAAATACAGTTCTGTGATTTATAATGGGGTAAAAAGTAAAAATTTCCTGAATGAAGACTGGCAGATTATCACTTTGGAACGGCTATTCAAAAATTTTTTTGGAGAAAGCCTATATAAAACCTTGTATAGAATACCAGAACATAAGGAGCGCTTGCATTTCTTAGTACAACAGGTGGAACGCATAACTGGCCTTCAGAATTTTGGTATTTATATGAATAAACTTCTGACAATTGACGCATTTTTCCTAAACGAAGACCGGCACACGCATAATATAGCGGTTCTGATGAATGGGAACGGAGATTATATGTACTGTCCAATTTTTGATAATGGAGCGGGACTTCTGTCAGATACAACAATGGATTATCCTCTATCTGGAGATACTTACTCACTAATTGATAATGTTCAATCCAAAACAATATGCAGTGAATTTGACGAACAATTGGATATTTCCGAATCTTTATATAACATGAATCTAAAGTTTCACTTTACTAAAAAAGATGTAAACGAATTACTCGTAAATGCAGGAGCATATCCAGAAGAGATACGCAACCGGGTGGAGACCGTTATATTTGCACAGATGCGAAAATATACTTATTTGTTTTCGTAGCCCTTATAATGGATTAAGAAAATCTATCTCCGCTTTCACACGGAGATAGATTCTATCTTACGCCTCTTCCGTCAACTGTCCAAACTCCGTTTTCTCAAACTCCTGAATGGAAATATGTTTCTTATTCGGATTGGCATACACAAATGTCTTGTCTACATTTTCAAGATAATTCTGAATCTTATCGTTTGTTGCACTGATAATCGCTTGGAATCCAAGTCCTCTGATCAAAGAGATACAGCTTGCTACTTTTTCCGCATCCATTTTAGAAAATGCCTCATCCAACACGACAAGACGCAAGGTTGGATTACGACGCAATTTAGGCGACAGATTCACTCGATACACCTGCGCAAAACTTGCCAAAAGTGCCACATACAACGGATTCTGACCTTCTCCTCCGGAATTTTTCTTGATCATCTTACTCAGCCCAATCTTCATATCTTTTTCACCATGAACAATCTGCTGCATATCGAAAGAAAGATACGTTCTGTAATCCGCATATTTTTCCATGTTCTTTCTCGCTTCATCCTGCTCTTCTTTCGTTGCATTCTCCGGTGGTATAAAGATATGGATCAACTCATTCATCATTTCTCCATATTCTTCTTCATGTTCCATCGTAAACATGTTCATCTGATTGTCCATTGAACCGCTTAACTGATGCGGGTCAATCTGGAGAGCATCATCCATGAACATCTTATAGTATTTGCCATCCGCACCTTTGTTTTTTGTGATTACAAACTGGTATTTATCCTTACCAAAGTCCAGACGGCTGATGATACGATTGAGCTCATCTCTTCGCTGATAAGCCTCTCGGATAGCACTTCGGATTTTGAAAATAAAATCGTCCTTGAAATGTTCAACCGCAGACTTTGCCTGCTCCTGTGCAGATGCCCGGTATCGTTCCAAATCCTCACAAGTAAGACTATCCAACAGTTTATCGTACATCTTATTATCCTTCACACTGGTTGAGAATGAGCGATTTGGATATTGCTGGTTATACACACTTCGAACATCAACCAGCTTCTGATAAAAACGATCCATCTGATCTTTCAGCGGGTTTTGTTCCATCTGTTTTTGTCGTTTCATATAATCATAATTAAGCGATTTTGTTTTCTCAAGATATTGTTGAAATTGACTTTCCAGCATCTGTGTTCGTTCTTCTGAACGCCGTTTGTTCTCTTCTGCCAACATTTTTTCTCGTTCCATCCATTCAGTTTCTGTTGTAATAATCATATTATTAAACTTTTCTATATCCTGCTCATTCTGCCAGATTGCTTTTTTCACCGAATCTATGGACTCCTTCTTTTCTTCCTGCCGGCGCACAATATCTAACTTCTGTTTCTCCAACATATCTACAGACTCTTCGCGCAGCTTTTTCATCTGCTCAATGACATGTGCTTTTCGTTTCTCTTTTTCTGAAATCTGACCAGCTTCATTCTGCCACTGCATATAATCCGCTGTAGGCTGCAACAACATTTCAAATTCTAAAATGCGCTTGATTTCTTCCAGCATCTCTTGTAACGGAAGGCGTTCGTTCTGCAGCTCACCCTGTTTTCTTTCCAGCTGCAGAATACGTTTACGCATACTTGTCTCACCGATATAAGCTCGTCTTGTATAGTTATCCGGGTTGATATGCTGCATACGGAAGCCTTTATAAAGCACGCAATCCGATGTAATACCGATTTTACAGTCACGTAATTCTTCAATCGATTCGCATTTCTTAACATTTCCCAACACAAATCGGATATAAGCCTGCACATAACTTTCTTTTGCCTCTACTTCCTCCGCCAAGACTCCTTTTTGCACTGCAAATTCTTCTGCATTGACACGCTCTGTGTCCAGCACTGCTGCTCTAAAGAATTTTCTCTTATCCATCTCCCGATAAATTTCCATTGCATCTTTTGCATACTTCGGTTCCACGATCAATAAAAGCTTATTATTTCCAAGATATCCTTCCACCGCATTGTGCCAACGCTCATCCTTCACATCCAGAAGGTCTGCAAGAATCTGTACATTTACCAGTTTTCCAACACGCTCATGCAGACGTTTGCGCAATTCAAAACGTGCTTCTTCCAGCTCGCGTGGATATGCTTTCTTGCCCTGCTTTAATTCTCTTAATTCTTCTTTTATCTCTTTTTCTTCTTTTTTAATACGATTTAATGTTGTCACCGTATCAGTGCGCTCTGTTTCCAGACTGTCCCGGATTTCCAAAAGGCTTTTTTGCAGACGTTCCAGTTCCCCCTCTGTAATTGTTCCTTTTTCAAACTTCTCAATATCCCAGATTGTCTGATTTGGAGTAACCTCTTTATCTTTCCACAAATTCAATTTCTTAGACAACTTTTGTATTCTTGCCTTACTGTTTTCCAGCCGTTCCAATACTTCATTTAAATTGCCAAGCTCCATCTGCAACGAATCATATCCGCTTTTTGCAATATGATATAGAATATCCTCGTAATCCTTTTGAAGTTCTTTCAGCTCCTCATTCAATTTTTCCTGTTGTGTCTGTTGCTGTTTGATTCCCTCTGTCCGGTCTATAATCCGTTCCCGCAACTCTTTACTTTTCCGTTGCAGCTGTAGCAATTCCAAACGTTCAACCTGATAATCACAACTCTCGGCCGCCTGCTGTTTTTCTTCATAAGACTGATACGCTTCCCGAATGTCCGTCAGATAACGGATTTCTTTCATTGTCTCCGCAATCTTGCTTTGCATACGTCCATATTGCATAACGCTTTCCTGAAGATCTTCTATATGAATATCCTGCTCCATACAAATGTATTCTTTCACAAAATCTTCTAATTTGATATTCATTTTAAATGGAATTGCACGTTTAAACAGTCGAGGAAATTTTTCAATATCCAACCCGCCAAGATATACATCATACAGCTGTCGACGGAATCGTTCATTACTTGAGCCGCAATAATACTGCTCTTTGGTAAATGTTCTGCTTAAATATTCTTTCATCTCTACCGTTGTAAGACACCGTTTTTCCGCACGATATTGATTTTCCAGAAGTCCGCCTGTATGCCAGAAGAACTGACGGCTAATCTCATTTGTTGCTGTCTCTACATCAAATACAACTCCGACACATTGTTTGTCTTTTGTATCTGTACGTTCAAACTCCAAAACAATAGTACTGGAAAAATTTTTATTTCTCAAATACTGTGATTCATTATTCTCACTGATATTGACCATTCCACGAAGATATTCGATGAGTGAGCGGTCGGAATCATCCGCCGCTGCTTTATTGAAAAACCGACGACCATCCGTATCTGCATAAAGCACTATCTGCATCGCATCCAACACCGTTGATTTTCCACTTCCGGAATGTCCTGTAAAAAAATTGATTCCCTCACTAAGTGTCAATATTTTTCTATCTATATAATGCCAGTTATTCAGGCATATTTTTGAAAGGGCCTCAAATGGCTGTTGTTTCTCCACGATGTTCCTCCTCACTCTCTACCTCTTTATGAAAAACGCTTTGCTGGGATTTCAGTTCCTTTGCTTCCTCAAATGTTGTCAGCAGTTCCCGGATATCATCCCCAAGCAATACCGCATGAATGCTTGGATAAATTACCACCCTGGTAGCTTCGTTTAATTCTTCCAATGAATCCAAAGGTTCAACAATCTGATATTTTTTCAGCATTGCTATTGTACGTTTCATCTCCGTCGGAGATGGCAGTCCTTTCAAAACCCGAAACTCTCCTGCTTTTCCATTAATTGCCCCAAGTGTCGTAACAATATGGCTGCTTGATGAAACCGTTGCCATTTGCTCATCATAGATTAATTTCAATAATAATAAATAAATTGTTGCCAGCTTCGGTAATTTCTCTCCCCACAGCGTTTCGCCTTGTATATAAATAATTCCCATGTGCACATTTTCACATAACTGAATTCCTGATATCGCAAAGTATGCTTTTAGAAATTCGAAATGTCGCGTACATACGCGATAATCTTTTTCATACTGCAGTCGACCTGCCCGGCGGTCAAATTTTTGTTCTAATATAAATGTCTGACGAAAAAGCGTCTGGATTATTTCGGTAATCGCTTCCTGCTCTTCCTGCATCAATTGTTCGTAGTATTCTATCATTCGTTTTTCCTCTTATATTCCTCTTCGCACAAATTTTAAAGCCGGATACTTATAACATCCATTTTCAATCTGCGGCGTATCCTCTTCAAGCACAATATATTTGCTGTTTCTTCTTGTGCTGTAGTCATATGCCAATATCAGTTTCTCGAAGGACTCTTCATCTGCTATTTTCAATTTCTCTACATCCATAACATCATCCTTCATATGTTCCTCAATAAAAGCTTCGATTTCCTGCTTACCGTATCTTTGCAAAATTCTGTTCAGTTTCAATACATCTTCTCTGTTCAAGTCCTCTATCGTCTCATCCTCTGCCATCTGACTAATGAAATCTTCCCTTGGCTTTCTCCGTTTATATAAAGATTTCTCCGACAACATTTCCAATAGAGACATATTCATCCGCTCCCCGGTAAGCTGCAGCATTTCCTCATAAGAATAACCATTTCCACGATTTTCCACCTGTGTATTCTGTTCTTCTGTCACAGCTGCCGACATCTGATTAAGCAATTGAACAACCAAACCTTTCGTATCTGTTTCTCCGCTGAGCAGATAATTCAATCTTGTAACCGTCGCTCTTACATATTTGGTATGTTCCTTATCCATGTTTGAAATCCGATGTTCAATATCATCAAATCCTCTCTCAATCATATCCAACAAGTCTACCACGTCATCCTTCGTATCCCCCATTGCCTTAGAACGCTCTCTGACCAGCCCTATCCACTCTTCATTTTCTCTCATGTCACGCAGACATTTCTTAATATCCGTCTTGTAAATATAAAAGTTATCAGATGTCTTCAATATATGATATTTTTTACGCACAATTTCTTCTACATAACCTTCCAAATGTTCTTTTAACAGATCATGGTAAGATTGCTGATCCAATAATCGTCCAAAAAATTTATCCATATTATGAAGCATATCCTGCAGTGCTTTATTCAATCTTCTTGTATTAACCAATGCAGTCCGCAGCATACTTAAGTTTACTCTGGAATCATTTTTGAAAGAAAATAGTGTCGCATATACATTCTGAATATAAATCTCAGTCTCTTCCATATCTTCTGAGCCCAAACGTTCAAATGCATCAATAAAAATCGCCGCATAATCCGGAATTACAATATTGGTTGCAAGCGTATTATAGTCTTCTAGTTTTTTAAGCCATCCTGTCCGAAGCAGCCATTTCAATGTTCTGCTCGCCGGTGTCTCCAATAAATCGAACTCTGTTTCATCCTCTTCCTGTTTTAACTGAAAATGTTTCTTTATATACATATCACTTAACACTTGAATACAAACTTCCCGTGTTAAGAAATAATTACTGTATTGATATTCTTCATTGATATTCAATAACGCCTCCATATAAGCCTCCCGGTTAACCGACCGGAACAGCCCCCAGAATTTGTCTGGAATTTCAAAACGTAACTGCATAGAATCTCCTTATCTGTTCGTGCTTATCTGGATGATTGTCCAAAGAATCTTATATACTCTATATTTCTTCTATTTTCTCTCAATCATCTCTTTGCCCTTTATTATAACACGAGAGCTTACAAAAATGCAGTATAAAGCAGACGGCAGATTTTCTACACAGATTTTTTTCATCTTTCCATTTTATAAAAATTTCATGTTTTCCTTAGTTTTTTCAGACTTTTTCGCTTGAATTCCTTAACATTTCGTACTACACTATCTTTTACTAAAGACGAAAGGATTGAAAACATATTATGCAAGAAGTAAAATCACCAAAACGACCTATGATTTTTTATTATATTATTGCACTTGTCGCCATTCTTTGTATAAACTTTCTTCTCCTTCCTGCGCTGGAACAACGTCAGGTCAAAGAAGTAGATTACGGCACATTTATGACAATGATTGATGAAAAACAAATCGATTCTGTAAACATCGAATCAAATCAAATCATATTTACAGATAAATCAGGAGATACAGTATATAAAACCGGAATTATTGAAGATCCAGATCTCGTAACCCGGCTTCACGAATCTGGTGCTAAATTTTCATCCGAAATCATTGAGCCGACATCTCCAATTATTAGTTTTTTAATGGCCTGCTTTCTTCCAATGTTGATCATGATTGCACTTGGCCAATGGCTGTCCAAAAAAATGCTGTCTAAGATGGGTGGCGGAATGAATTCCATGCAATTTGGTATGGGAGGAAAGAGTAATGCAAAAGTATATGTCAAATCTTCCAGTGGTATTAAATTTTCTGATGTTGCCGGTGAAGACGAAGCAAAAGAGCTTTTATCTGAATTAGTAGATTATTTACACACCCCGGAAAAATATCGTGAGATTGGTGCCTCTATGCCAAAAGGTGCGCTGTTAGTAGGCCCTCCTGGAACGGGTAAAACATTACTTGCCAAAGCAGTTGCCGGTGAAGCCAATGTTCCGTTCTTCTCTATTTCAGGTTCTGAATTTGTTGAGATGTTCGTCGGTATGGGAGCTGCCAAGGTGCGTGACCTGTTCAAACAGGCAAATGAGAAAGCTCCTTGTATTGTATTTATCGATGAGATTGATGCGATTGGAAAGAAACGTAACGGACAAATGTCTGGAAACGATGAACGTGAGCAGACTTTAAATCAGTTGCTTACTGAGATGGATGGATTCGACGGCTCTAAGGGAGTTGTTATTCTTGCCGCAACAAACCAACCAGATTCTCTCGATCCTGCACTCCTCCGTCCAGGACGTTTTGACCGTCGTATTCCGGTCGAACTCCCAGATCTGCAAGGACGTATTGATATTTTAAAAGTACATGCCAAGAAAATTCGTGTTGGAGATAACGTCGATTATGCTGCTGTTGCCAAAGCTGCTGCCGGCGCCTCCGGTGCTGAACTTGCTAATATTGTAAATGAAGCTGCCCTTCGTGCTGTCCGTGACAATCGTAAGTTCGTCACACAGGCAGATATGGAAGAAAGTGTAGAAGTTGTTATTGCCGGATATCAAAAGAAAAACCGAGTTCTCTCCAATAAAGAAAAACTCGTTGTATCTTATCATGAGGTCGGTCACGCACTTGTCGCCGCGAAACAGACAGAATCTGCTCCGGTACACAAAATCACCATTATTCCAAGAACTTCCGGTGCCCTTGGATATACGATGCAGGTTGAAGACGGAGAGCATTTCCTCATGACAAAGGAAGAGCTGGAAAATAAAATTGCAACATTTACCGGCGGACGAGCCGCCGAAGAACTGATTTTCCATCAAATCACAACGGGTGCTTCCAACGATATTGAACAGGCCACGAAACTTGCCAAAGCAATGATTACCCGTTATGGTATGAATGAAGAATTCGGTATGGTTGCAATGGAAACTATGACCAACCAATATCTCGGTGGTGACAGTTCTATGACTTGTTCACTCGAAACGCAAACCGAAATTGACAAAAAAGTCCGCGATCTTGTAAAATTGCAACATTCAAAAGCTTATAAAATACTTGAAGATAATGTTGGTAAATTGCATGAACTGGCTCAATATCTGTATGAGCATGAGACGATTACAGGTGAAGAGTTCATGGAGATTTTGAATAAACCGGTTGAGATTCCGGCGAAAGAGACTGACGAAGCATAGCATTTTTTATTAGGCTTCCTTCATATGGCTTAAACCAGTGGGCATAAACCAGTGGGGACGGAGTTTTCGGCTCATTATGTGTTCCCACTGGTTTCTTTTTATAGCTCTGTTGATAACTATAATGTTAACAACTTTTGATCTAGTTCTTCCAGCTTCTCCTGTGACAAAGATTTTTGATTTTTATTCAATATTCTCGGCGTAATCCAATCCTTTATAAACACCGGAAGTTCTTCACTTAGCATCGGCAAATATGTTAAAACCAGTTCTTTTGCTTCCGGACTTTCTAACAATTCACATACTCTTGTATCTATACTGTACTTGCCGATTCGTTCATCATTCACCCCATATACCGTAAACTCACCCAACATTTCCTTCAGCCATCTCACACTCAGTTGAAACCATTGCGCCACATCCGGATTTACCCTGTTTTTATCTCCCACGCTGGTTAATGGCTTTGCAAGTGAAAATCCATGTTCACCTTTTCTGAAAATATGAACTTCAAATTCCACATTTTTCTGTTCCAAACATTGCGCAAACACCAGAATGTGTTTCGGCGGTGTCACCTTATCATCTCTTGTTCCAAACAGAAATGTCGGCGGCGTTTTCTCATCTATACATTCTATAATATCCGGACACTCCAGTGCACGTAACTCACTGTGAAGAATTCCCGGATATCCCAGTAACAGCACATCCGGTCGCTGTGGTCCATGTGTTGCTGTAGCTGCCGCAAGATGTGCTCCTCCAGAAAATCCTAATAGTGCTAGTTGTTCTTTTCCTATACAGTATTCCTCTCTGCAATCCCGAATCCATTCTAATGCTTTTTGTGCATCCGTCATGGGATCTTCTATTGTAGCATTTTCCTTATCTGTCACTGTTGTATATTTTAATGTAAATGCCTGATATCCTTCTGCCAGATAGGCTAACGCAATCGGTTCAGACTCCAGAAAACTACAAGTTCTAAAACCTCCACCTGGAAATATCAAAATTGCCGGATACTCCTTAATATTGTCCGTCTCATCATTCAGTTCGTGAAGATACCCCGTCAGTTCCGCATATTCACCTATTTTTTTCTTTATAATTCGCATGCTGATTTATCCCCGCTTTCCAAATATTCAACTTGATACCGAACCGCCTGTCTCGGAACAAATATCGAGCAGATTGAAACGATTTCTTTTACTCGCTTTTCTGCTCCACCGCCTCCTGCCGGCCCATTCGTATAAAGCGCTTCCACTTCATTTGCAAGCAATTCTGCCTGTAATCGTTCTGTCGTTCTTCCGCTCACATGAAGTCTTACTTCTGTTGGAGTTCCAGCATTCATCTTGGATGTGAGCAAATCACCATACAAAGAATTATATCCTATAAAATCTGCACGATATTCATCCAACTGAATTCCTGTTAAGTTAATTCTTTTCTCTATAATATCAGCAGCCATACGTGCCCTCTCCAATGCAGTCTCACCTCCATAAGAAATCTCACCTTCTCCGATAAAGCAATCCTTATATCCAACACTTACTTTCAAAGTTTCCGGACGACCATGCGTTGTCGCATTATGTGCCAGTACTCTGTTTTCTCCTACTTGTGTAAATACTACATTTGAAAAGTCTGCTGTTGCATCCGGTGTCAGATAAGCTTTTGGATTATGAATCTCATATATTGTCTGCTCTTTGCAGATATCTACGCTTACCAGACCTCCGGAGCCTTCTACTTTTGTTACGACAAAGCTGCCATCTTCATGAACTTCTATCAAAGGGAATCCTAATTTATATAAATCCGGCACATCTTTGATTCCCGTATCTGCATAGTATCCGCCAGTCACCTGTCCTGCGCATTCAAGCAAATGTCCAACCAGCACAGCTTGTCCCATTTGATCCGGATTGTTTTCTAAATCCCATCCAAATTCATGTACCAGTGGTCCAATGGAGAGTGCCGGATCTGACACACGCCCTGTTATTACAATGTCTGCCTGTTCATTTAACGCTTCCTGAATTCCTTCCGAACCCATATATACATTTGCAGAAATTAAAGAATCTTTTAATTCTTCCAATGGCTTCCCGTTTTCCAGAACTATATGATCCTTATATTTATCCAATTCATCTGTTATATCATCCCCTGTTACGCAGGCAATCTTCATTCCTGAAACGCCTATCTCTTCCGCAATTTTTTTCGTCTGTTTTGCCGCAGCCTTCGGATTTGCTGCACCCATATTTGTAATCATCTTTACATGATTTTTTGCCAACAAAGGCAATATCTTTTTCATACGATATTCCAGTAATTGATTGTATCCCTTTTCTGGGTCTTTCTCCTTATCCTGCTGTCCGATTGCAACCGTTCTTTCTGCCAGACATTCAAATATAATATAGTCCAGCTTTCCTTTCTCAATCAATTCCATCGCCGGTTCAATTCGATCTCCCGCATAACCGGCTCCACTTCCGATTCGAATCGTCTTCATTATCGCTCTACCTCCATTTCCAATAATGCCATGCCTAATGTTTTACCATGTCGGTCTATCGCCAGAGAACGTGTTACCCCACCGCCCAGTGTATGGTCCAGAACAAAATTCAAAGCATGCAATCCATCCAGTTCATATCGAACAACTTCTCCTTTGCATATCTCCTGAAAATATTCTTTTACCACTTCTTCTGTTAATACTTCTTTTAAAAATTCGTAATCTGCCTCATTATAGGGAATTACAGAAATATTGGAAATATCCCCTTTATCTCCGGTTCTTGAGTGTGCAATTTCTCTCAATTTCATCTCATTGCCTCCTTCTTTTTATACTCAAATCTTACCATTTCGCATTCTTTCCACAATAAAACGAGTGATAATTTCTAAAATTTTAGAAATTATCACTCGTCCCTAATCTTCCTTTATAAATTGCTTCTATCCACTATATACTCAATCGTTTCTGGAACCTTCACATCCAATTCAACTTCTTTTCCACTTCTTCTTGCCGATACCTTAATCTCACCCTGCGGTGTATTGAAAGTACATATAAAATAATTCACCGTATTTGGCATATAAGGTTTTATTGTAACCTTCGAAAATCCAGGTTCCTCTGGAATAATTCCTGCGATACCATTATAATACCATTCAATAATATGTCCCATCATATCGTGACAATGACTTCTTGGATTATTTTCCCAATATTCACCCAAAGTTGTCTCTCCATCTAAAATAAATGCATAATAACTTGGGTGTTCTTCTCTTAATATAAATTGCGCAATCAAATCATTCATTCCATTTTCACGCGCTGTCTGAATTACATATGGAAGGCCTACTTCTCCGGCAATAAAAGCCTGCTCATTCACAAGTGTCTGACGGAAAGCCTTTACTATATCGTCTTTCTTATTTTCTGGAACAAGCCCCCAGTATAATGGAAGTGCCTGACTTGCCTGTGTCATAACTAATTTATCCGGATGATCCCAGTTTTTATAACACCAGTATCCTTCCTCATTCTGTACAAGTAGTTTCTCATTATAGTTACTCTTAATTTCATCTGCATATGTTTCTAATGTTCCTTTATCTTCATCTTTTCCAAGCATCTCTGCAAATCTTGCCAACACTTTTGCGTCTGCATAGAAAAAGGCAGTCTCAATATTTTCTCTTGCAAGTTCATTTCTTGGATTTCCCCAATCTCCTAATCCATGATTGATAAACCCATCTTCCGTCACTTTCGTTTGAAGATATTTGAAATATTTCATTCCCGCATCATAATTATCTTCAATAATTTTCTGATCCCCATAGAAAATGTAATGCCAATACGTTCCTATAATACAAGTACTTCCCCATGGAATAATATCATAAAAGCTTCCCATCCCCGGAACCGGAAGTACATTTGGAATATAACATGGCGCCTGTCCCGGCATGAGTCCATCTCCTGGATAAAATTTATTTCCTTCATAATCATAGAAATAATCATCCGCTGTATGCTGTTGCACTCTCATGTCTAATAAAAATTTTTCCCAAAGTTTTTTCCCGTTTTTCATATACATGATTGCCGGTGCCATTAAATGATTTGGCTCCTGCCATGCAAAACGTTCAATCGTTGGACAGTCCGTATGCACACTCATCATATTCGCTTCAACTGCTTTTTCCACCATATCATAGATTTGATTATATCTCTCATCATCACATTCAAATGTTCCGCTTTCCTCATAAGCACTTGTAATTGCATGCCCTTTCATTTCACCAATTTCAACAGCATCTGATTTTGCTTCAACACCCATGAATCTCCCTGCAAAATACGTAAAAACTAATTTACACGTTTCCCATTCATCATCTTTTCCAACAATGTAAGTAATACAATTATCTATCATCATCCAGTTCTTTGCCATCTGATCTACATCACCTTCTGGTGAAAGTTTCTCTGCTGCAAGAAAATGAATTTCATCTCCTGCTTTTCCTTTGACCTTTACTTCTAACATACCGGACATATTCTGCGAAAAATCATAGATTTTACGAATTTCCCCTGACTCTTTATCCGCGTAATCGTGAAGATATTTTCCTTCATAAGTATGAATTACTTTAATTGGTGGCTGAGTTTGATTTTGTAGCTCTCCTTTCGGCTCATCCTCCTCTGCTACTATCTTCGCTTTTTCCCACTTAGAATCATCAAATGCTATCGTATTCCATCCAATCTGTGCTTTTCGCCCATCAATATATTCTGACCCATATACATTCGAAACAGTCACCATATGTTCTGCCACTTTAAATGTATCATCTGCTGTCATCACATCCTTGGTTCCATCTTTGTATTCAACCTCTAGGCACATAGCAAATACAAGACTTTTGCCATATGCGTGATATGGATTTGGATTCGGCGGCATAAACGCTGGAAATGCGAACGTATAATGATCGTTATTCATAATAAACCATCCATTTCCAATCTCTGCACCGATTGTATTTACACCTTCTTTTAAATACTTTGTTACATCAAATGTAACATACTGGATCAGTTTGTCATAGTTTGTCCATCCCGGATCCAAGACATGGTCCGAAACCTTCGCTCCGTTAATGTAAAAGTTGAACTGTCCCAATCCACATACATATGCAACTGCATTTGTAATCTCTTTTGTAATCTCTATATTCTTTCTTGTATAAAATGGACGTTCACTGCCATTTGTAATCCATTTTCCTAAGCTGTTCATTTTTATCCTCCTAAATAAGCTGTAAAAAGAACAACTTATCTTGCAGTTCTTCTTACAGCCTATTTATAAATTCTTATCGTTTATTATTTAACTTGTTCTTTTCTTCTTTCTAATTCTACCAATACTTTATCTGCCTCTTGATCATAATGATAGAATACTTTTAACAGAATAATGATGATGATTTCCAAAACTGCCGGTATAATAGCAAACAGTGAAATAATACCTATGTTTGTTGCCTGATTCTGTACTCCGTTTGCCACATATCCAGTTAAAGCAAGCACCCATCCAACCATTGCTGCTGCGAGTCCTGAACTAAGTTTCTGCGAAAAACTTGTAATCGCAGATCCGACACCTTCAATTCGTTTATTGAAAAGGAATTCACCATAATCAATACCATCGGAAGCCAATGTTGCTACAGGTACTGATAATGGTCCCGTTGCTAATCCTCCGATCACTGTTCCAACGATCAAAACCGGTACGTTTAAGCTCAGCGCTGCAAGTGCTTTAATAATACTTCCTATCATCTGTCCCGCTGCGCCTATATACATTGATTTTTTCTTTCCAAATTTCATCAGGCATGGACCTGTAAGAACTGCAATACTAATAAGTGTTGGAACAACACCAACCAGACTCAATGAAGTCATAAGCATTGGATCGCCCATTGAATAAGTATAAAAATAAGTCTGTGAACATGTTCCAAGCTGTACCATAAGATTTACTACAACTGTCATCACAAGAGCAAGTACCAGATATTTGTTCTTCACAAACATCTTTGTCCCCTCTAAGAAACTCACTGCTTCTGCTTTTTCGTTTGTTACACTTTCAACCGATTGTACATATTCTTTTGTAAAGAAGAAACCGATCAAAAGACCAATTGTTACTAATGCTCCGTAAATCATAAACAATGTTCGCCATGCTTTTATATCTCCTCCAAGAGAAAAGATAAGTGGAAATGTAAATGAGCATCCTAAAATTGTTCCACCTAATCCAACAAACATTGCGAATGTTGATAAAATTCCACGTTCTTGCATATTCTGTGTCATAAGAGGCATCAAAGCATTTTTAGCGATTCCTGTCATTGTATACATAATCGTTGTATATAAATTATATGTAACAAATGCATAAATCAATTGCATTGTGCTTGATCCATTTTGAGGAATAAAGAAAATCAGTGCTAGTGATAAGCCCGTTGGAACTGAAAGCCATAAAAGCCATGGTCTGGCTTTTCCCCATTTTGTTCTCGTATGGTCTACAATCGTTCCTGCAACTAAATCACTGATTCCATCAAATAACTTAGATATGAAGAACATCGTACCAACCATTCCTGCTGCCAATCCGATATTATCTGTATAGAACATTGTTAAGAATGCCGCGATAATTGAATTTGCAACCTCTGGAAGTCCGCCAATTGCATATGCCAGACGTTCCGATAATTTTAGTTTCCCATTTTCTTTCGTATTCATCTTTACACCCTTCCTTTCAAATTTATATGTATTATAAAAAAATGTAGGTGAGTAGAATAGTCAGAAAAGTGACATAGTGAAAACAATAAATGACACTGTATTATTTTTCATGACATTTTGTGTTATACTGTTTACAAGCAATAAAAAGAGAAAGGGACGCTATTCATGAAATTATTTTCACCTGCCATCTACAATAAAAGCACGATATCTTCCTGTTCAGGCGAGACGATGTTGAAAATAGAAGACTTTCTAAAAGAATGCTTTCTGCAGTATGATACTGAAAACGCTCACCTGTACAACGTTTCCGCACTCGAAGAAATACGTAGCTTTTTACACAAAGAAATCCTGAATCAATTTCATGTTGACATTTTCTTGGAGGAAACTCTTTCTGAAGATTTTTTTAAGAACTTTGATCATGATGTCTTCCTTGTACGGCACCCCAGATTTCTTCCCGCTTTCCCTCACTCTCATGATTTTTTTGAAATCATGTGTGTGTTAAATGGCAGCTGTTCAAACTCCATTGGTGGACAAACATATATGCTTCAAGCCGGGGATATTCTAATCATTGCTCCAGGAACCATGCACACAATTTCGGACACAAATGAAGATAGTCTTATTATAAATCTTTTGATTCGCTCCAATACTTTTGATTCAAACTTTTTTTATATTTTGAAAGATCAGACAATTCTAAGCGAATTTTTCAAAAACACATTATATCATAATGAAAAATTCTCTTACCTTCTCTTTCATGCGTCTGTTGATTCTGAGGTATTTACGATTCTTACCGCCTTATATCAAGAGGAATGTGATAATAAGAGATACAAAAATGCAGTTAAAAATCAACTTGTAGAATTATTTTTCTCCCTGCTCCTTCGAAATCATGAAAAAGACTTATGTCTTCCAAATCCAAATGGATCAGATGAAGAAAACAACTTTATTTTTATACTCAAATATATGGAACAGCGATATCAAAATGTCACACTCCAAGAACTGGCACATTTCTTTCATTACAGTGAAAGACATATGATCCGCCTGCTAAAGGAATATACAGGGCAAAGTTTTTCCCAAAATATTCAAAAGATAAAATTAAAACATGCCGCTGAATTATTAATAACAACGGATCTTTCACAAAAACAGATTGCCTCTCGAGTCGGATATTCTAATCCGAATCACCTGAAAAAGCTCTTTATCCAACAATACCAAATGACACCAGCGGAATATCGAGCTCTAAATAAGGAAATTTAAAAGGAGCTAGCGCACCAGATATTATCTGCGCGGAGCTCCTTTCAGTCTACTATTCAAATTCTTCTATTTTCCATTCATCCATCCATTCGATTCGAACATTATCACCATCAAAGCGAAGTGGAAGCCAAACATAATCTGCAATTGATGCATTTATAAACAAATTCTTTGATGCATTTTCATCAAATATAAATTCCGCCTCTGGGTCAAAAATTGTCCGAAACATTTGCGCTGTTTCTTCGTAGCCTTCACCTGTTATAAATTTCTCACCCTCTAGTTCTGGAATCTCAGGTCGCCAGCGATCTCCAATAGCAATATAAAGATCTTTCTTCATCGGATGCTTAAATACAGATGAAATTTGACAGTTGAACGATGTTTTTGATGTATCCCCCACATGCGGATTCCCAAGAATCTCATATGGTCCATGCCATAATTTTGACACTGCTATTTCTGATGGATTCGGATGATATCCTGTCGTTCCTGATGTAATCAAATAATGCATTCCTTTTCTCACAAAATGTGCTGGTGCCTCTCGAGTTTCCGGCGGTGCCGTGTGTGGAAAATGTTCTGAGTAATTCCCTGTCACATCAGTATACTCATCATTTAGATCCGCAATATATAACGTAATGTGTGGACGTTCACTGATTAAGTAAGCTTTATTGTCAACCGGCTCTACTGCAATATCAAAATCACCAACAGCCATTCCACACGGATTCACTCGTGCATTCTTCAATTTATATGGTCCCAAAATGTGGTCTGCCGTCAAAACTGTAAAACATGGGGGCTCATTCATAATCTTAAGCCATGCCACATATTTTTGTGTCATTTTATTGTATACAATGTGAGGGCGGTCCATCATCGATGTAGGATGTAATGGTGATGTCTCATCTTCCAGATTTGGTGGAATGATAATTCCTTCGTCTTTCCAGTTGTATAAATCTTTTGATGAATAACATCTTACTCCCCAATGCCATGTCTTATCCTGTCCAGTAGTATTTTCTTTGTTTTCTCCATACCAATAAAATGTATCTTCCACACAGATTACACTTCCACCATGTGCCTGAATTCGTTTTCCCTCTGTATCAAGCCATACCTGACCTGGTTTAATTGAATTGTTCATTCTGCATTCTCCTTATTTTTTTATCATTGTAGCAAGATTCAAATACAGCCCAAAGTATTTCAACTGACATATCAAAGGTTCATTTATGACATTTTTCCATCTTTGTTACGTGTTATATTATAGCTATACCCCAGATAAAACGAGCGATAATTTCTAAAATTTTAGAAATTACCGCTCGTCCCTAATCTTCTTTTATTTTATTGTACAATGTCGCCAACGATATGCCTAGTCGGGCTGCCGCTCTTTTCTTCCCTTCTACGCCACCTCCGCAATATGCAACTTCTGCCAGAATTTCTTCACGTTCAAATTTTCGTACCCTCTCTGCAAGCGTCTCTGTTTTTTGTTTTACTTTTAACTGGTGCTGTGCAAGAGTTGTTACAATTGAGATCGTTCCATTAGGAATATCCCCCTCCATGATTGGATAGACACTTGCAAAATACTCTTGATTTCCTTCCGTACGTACAATTCCTTCTATTGGTATCTGCGACTGAATCACCTGTGGAACCATTGCATGCTTTCGATACTTTGTTATCTCCTCTCCTTGAACTTCTTCAAGGCGCTTCCCAATGAACTCCCCATAAGCATCATTAAAATATATGATTCTTGCATTTCTGTTACAAATCAGAATGCCTTGTTGTAATGACTGTAAAATTGTTCTCGCGTGCATGGTTTTCAGGTCCTCCTTACACTCACTATCCCATATATACCAATCGTCCCTCAGGCTGTGGAATTTCTCTCCCCAAAATTCTTGCTGTCTCAATCCACTCCGAAATAACCTGCTCTGCATTTTTCAGTGCTTCCGTTTCCGTTGTTCCATCTGCCATACATCCCGGTAATTCCGGAACTTCTACAATAAATCTATTATCTTCCTCTGACCAATAAATAATTTGTTTATATTTATTCAATTTCAGACCTCCATTTTATATTTTAATATAATGTACCTTACTTGCTTAACTTGATATGCCTTCGCTTTATTTCCTTCCGGTTGAATATTAATAATTTCACTAACTCCCTCTTTATAATATATAAAATGATCCCCTTTTATTCTACATCGAAATCCTAAAACATCCAATAGTTTTCGAAGATCCAAAAATAAAATATTTTTATCTCTTGTTCCACACATTACCGCAGTCAATATTTTATCTACTGATGACAATTTATCCTCTCCTTTATTAAATTGTTCTTATTTGGAAATTTAGATTTGCTACTGAACTTAAATTCTTTGAAAAACTCATTTTATATCCTGATATGAATATAGATAAATGTACGGAATAAGAATTCAAAAGATTTAAATTCTCATTCCGTACTTCCGACTTTCACACGGCTTAACTAATCGATTAATTTTTAGAAATGAGTATAGATATAGCTTAAGCTAGCATCTGTACATTCGCAATGCGTTTCTTGTCGATAACTCTTCTTTTTTGTTGGCAATTCTGTGGAAAGATTTTTCGCAAATATATCAGTGTTTCTTCTTATCCACAGGAGACATTTATTAAGCCAAAAACTCCGTCCCCACTGGTTTCATGCATGGTATTACTTTTCTCCTAAAATCATTTTCACATCGTTTAATGAAATTTGAAGTTCTTCTGCAATCTGCTCCGCACTCAAATTTTGTTTCTTCAATTCCAATGCCTTTAAAGTGTACTGTATTCCTTGCTGTATTCCTTGCTGTATTCCTTTCTGTATTCCTTTCTCTATTCCTTGCTGCAGTCCTCTTTTCTCCGCACTTTTCATAAATGAATTATGGTCCCGAATCACTTTCTGACGAGCCTCATACTCAAGACGTTTCTCTTCATCTGCACTTAATTTTTTCAAAGTATCATATGCTTCTTCTATGTACTTATCTTTTTCTGCCATATGCCTAAAATCCTCCTCACACCTTCCACCTAGGAAACGCATCCAAAGAATAATGCCTTCTTCATTCTGAGCCTCCGGAGGCAATTTTGCCAACTCCAACATATGCATCTCCATAAGATCTGAATATTCTTTCCCCGTCTCTGTATCACAAAATGCAATTCGACGATAGCATACATCATCCTCCGGGAAATGCACTGAATTCAAAATACTGACATGAATACATTTTTTTAATGTATCATAGCCCTCTCCCTCTTTAATCGGGTCTGTATACATTTTGCTCAAATAAAAAATGGAACGTTTATCCCAATATTCATATGCTGCCACCTGCATTTCAAAATCTATCTGTATTCCGTTCTTCAATTTTACGCGCACATCTAAAATACCATACTTATCATCTTCATATTCTTTTCTCAATATTGTCTGTATAAGAATAGTCGATTCAATCTCATCAGGTGATACATTCAGTAAAGTTGCAATAATACCTTTCCTTACATTCTCATTCTGCATTAATTCTTTAAAACAAAAATCCACCGTAGGAAGCATTATAAAATTTTCTTTTTTCTTTAATTCTTTCGCTTTTTTCATAGGATTGTCTCCTTTTTCTCATGACAAGCATCTGTCAAACAGAAATAGAAAATCCTATTTTCTTAATTTTATCACATTTACTTTTTCTATAAAAGATACTTTTTCTACTTCCATTTTAACAGTCTTGTTCTTGTTTTTTATATTTGTTCGGATTTTTACATTTTGAATTTGTTACTGAACTCAAGTTCTTTAAAAAACTCATGTTATATTCTGAAATGAATATAGATAACTGTACGGAATGAGAACTTATAAAATTCTCATCCCGCACCTTAGACTTTCAAGAGTCTTAACTAATCGATTAATTTTTAGAAATGAGTATAGATATAGCTTAAGCTATCATCTGTACATTCGCAATGTGTTTCTTGTCAATAACTCTTCTTTTTTGTTGGCAATTCTGTGGAAAACTTTTATAAAATCAGTCCTCTCTTGTTCTCCTTATTATGCCAACATAATTTCTATAATTTCCAGCTTATCTGCTTCTACAATTTCCAATTCCACCTCGTATTCCCCAGCTTCCATACAGATCTCCTGGTTTGTTATATTTGTAACATCCTTATTATCTGTAAGTGTTATTTCGCCTGCACAAGTTCCATCCATTTTTACTTTAACTTTTCCGCTGCCACGATATTTCAAGAAAATTTCCTTCCACTCCTGCTCACTCTTCACATAGCGAAACATCACTTCATCTCCCACAGAAATATTCATCAGTACCTCTGGATATTCCTCTGCACTCCCTGCATCTTCATTCACTCCGATATACACGGAACCGGACATTTCACATGCCTGATATCCCTTGATGACCTCTCTCGGTACAAATGGCTCTCCGATGCCCTGCGAGGTCATCTTCACCTCCGGGATTGTACCATCTTCCAATATCTCTATCTTCTCGATGCAAAGTCTTCTGTGTTGCTGTACTCCTCGGCTGCAGCGATGATAAAATACATACCACTGTCCATTTACACATTCAATTGATCCATGATTATTCCAGCTCGCCGGATCACATCCGTCATTATCAATGATAATTCCACGATAAGTAAATGGTCCCATCGGAGACTTACTTGTAGAATATCCAAGTGAAGTTGGTTTCCCACGTTCCATATCGGCATATACATAGTAATAGGTATCACCGATTTTTCTCATGGAAGAGCCTTCGTGAAAGAAATGTTCTTCTTCCGTCACCAGATCATCTACTATCTCATCTCGATTGAAGGAAGTCATATCTTCATTCAGTTTTACTCCATGTGAAAATAATTGTCCCCAATAATAATATGCCTGTCCATCATCATCAATAAATATTGCCGGATCAATTCCCCCACACGGAAGCTGTATTGGATTTGTAAATGGTCCCTCCGGTCTGTCTGATATTGCAACTCCTTCACTGTCATCCGGCATGCAAAAGTAAAGATAATATTTTCCATTGCGTTCCAGACAATCCGGTGCAAAGAGAAGTGCCGGCTTTTCCTTTTCTTCTTTTTCTGCCTCTTCAAATTTTGCCTTCATATCGACACCATTCTCAAGGTCTCGCTGAATCATTTTCTGGATAAATGGTGTTGGATGGCTCCAATCAATTCCTGAATATTTTGGTGCAACCGGGTTATTGAACCAAGGAATCTGATTACCGTTTAACGATTCCTCATGAATCGTCCAATGCTCCATATCGGCTGTCGATACCACATGATATTTCTCACTACAATAAACATCTTCTCTGTCATCAAAACTCCCATATACATACAACTTTCCATCCGCCATTACATGTCCCTCGCTGTCCGGCACATGATATTCCAATGGCAATATAGGATTTCGTCTGTTACTGAACTCTCTCATGTTATTCTACCTCTATCTTAATCTTATCTGCCGTGATTTCTCTGCTACTTTCCAGATTGGTTGTATCAATCTGATACTCCACGCCCTTTGGCACTTTCACCTGCAATACCATTCCATCCTGCTCTTCCTTCACCTGAACTGAAATCTCCCCTGCCACAGAACGATAAATACACTTAAACTCATGTATACTTTCTGGCAAATACGGGCATATTTTTATCTTTCTAAATCCCGGTTCCTCTGCTTGGATTCCTGCGATACCATTATAATACCACTCTACGATATGTCCCATCATATCGTGGCAGTGGCTTCTCGGATTGGTCTCCCAATATTCACCCAATGTCGTCTCTCCATCTAATACAAATGCATAATAACTTGGATGCTCTTTTCGTAAAATGAATTGACAGATCAAGTTATTCATCTGATATTTGCGTGCTGTCTGAATTACATATGGAAGTCCGATTTCTCCACTGACAAATGCACCTTCTGTTTCCAAAGCATCGTAAAATGCTTTCACAACATCTACTTCTTTGTCCTCCGGTACTAATCCCCAATAAAGCGGTAACGCTTCTACTGCCTGCGTCATAAATAACTCGTCCGCATGATCCCATGTACGGTAACACCAATATCCTTTTTCTGCATTCCAGACAAGCAGCTTTTCATTGTAGTTTTTCTTTACCTGCTCTGCATAAGCCTCCAGCTTCTTTTTATCCTCAAGTTTCTCAAGAATCTCGGCAAACTTCGCAAGCGTTATGGTATCTGCATACAGAAAAGCTGTTTCGATATTTTCCCTTGCCAGTTCATTTTTCGGATTGCCCCAATCTCCCAGACCATGATTGATAAATCCTTCTTCTGTAACCTTTGTTTTCAAATGTTCCAGATATCTCATACCTGCATCGTAATTATCTTCAATAATCTTCTTATCACCATAGAACATATAATGCCAATATGTTCCCAGAATACAAGTACTTCCCCATCCAATAATGTCGTAGAAACTTCCCATTCCCGGAACCGGAAGTACATTCGGAATATAACATGGACACTGTGACGGCATCAGTCCATCTCCCGGATAAACTCTATTTCCTGCAAAATCATAAAAATAGTCCTGTTCCGTATGCTGTGCTGTCCTCATGTCAAGCAAAAACTTCTCCCACAATTTGCGTCCGTTTTTCATATACATAATCGATGGTGCCATCAAATGATTCGGCTCCTGCCATGCAAATCGCTCAATTGTCGGACAGTCGGTATGCACACTGACCATATTTGCCTCAACTGCTTTTTCCACCAAACTGTAAATCTGCTCATAACGTTTGTCATCACATGTAAATGTTCCGTCCGTCTCATATGCACTGCTGATTGCATGAGCTGTAAGATTACGCATCTCACAATTCTCCGGCTTCTCAACAGCAACATATCTGCCTGCAAAATAAGTAAATTTCATTCTGCATGTTTCCCATTCATCGTCCTGCCCGATAATATAAGTAATACATGAATCCAAATTTACCCAGCCTTTTGCCATCTGGTCTACATCACCATTTTTTGCAAGCTTCTCGGCAGGGTAAAGATGAATTTCATCCCCCGCTTTTCCTTTCACTTCAAACTCTAAAATTCCGGACATGTTTTGTGTAAAATCATAGATATCTTTGCTCTGTACGTTATTCAAATATTCTCCCTGATAAGAATGGAGCACCTTCACTGGTGGCTGTATCTGGTCGATCATCCGACCAGTCGGCTCTTTCTCCTTTGTAACAATCGAAGCATTCTCCCAACTTGTCGTATTGAACTCTGCTGTACACCATCCATCCTGATTCTTTCTTCCGTCAATTGTCTCCGAACCATATACATTACTCATTACAACCGGATGCTCTTTTACAAGAAAATCTTCATCTGCATGAATAACTTCTACTGTTCCATCAACATAAGTAATCATTAATTCTACTGCCAATACAAGTTCTTCACCAAATGGTTTATATGGATTCGGATTTGGTGGCATAAATTCCGGAAATTTAAATGTGTAATGCTCGTCCATCTTATAAAACCAGCCGTTTCCGACCTCCGCTCCAATTACATTTTCCCCTTCTTTTAAATATGACGTTACATTAAATGTTACATATTCAATCAGTTTGTGATAATCCGTCCATCCCGGGTCCAGCTCATGATCTTCTACCTTACATCCATTTATATAAAAATGAAACTGACCAAGTCCACATACCTTTGCCTCTGCATGTAAAACCTGCTTACATATTTTTATAATTCTTCTTGCATAAAATGGTTTTGCTGTTTTATTTGTAATCCAATTTCCTAATATTCCCATTATCCAGATTCTCCTTCTGCTTTATTATATTTCATAGTATAGCAATCCCTCATTTTACAACATAGTTGCAAATCAGACACTCCTGCATTACAAAGATGACATTTCTATGAATTTTAAAGAATTTTAAATTTGTCTTTGGTATAATAATTCAAGAATGCCTCTGCATTCTTGCTGCGAGATGCGCGTCATGCAATGCATGACATACTTCTTCTGCGCATCTCTGCAATCCTGCCGGAGGCTATATCAGATGGGGATTGACTCCCACCACTGATACTGATTTGTTACTCACCACCTACAGAGGTGGGAGTCATCTCACATCTGATATAACAAATTAACACTATCGGACAGTGAAAGGATACCTTATGCGATTTTATGATTCCTACGAATATGAAATAGATACAAATTTATGTAAAACAGAGCAACGATTAAAAGACTTATATTTCGAAAATCAAGACCGACACTTAGAAAAACCACATGATATTAAGGATTGCCGAGATATTTTTGTCAAAGCCAGTCACACAGATGATTGTTTATTTCCCAAATTCCTGGTTGACAATCTGGAAGAAGATTTATTTTTTCATAAAAACTTAGATTGCGAAATCTATAAACATTTTCGTTACCTTCCATGCAACTGGCACTCTCATTCTTTTTTGGAGGTACTCTGTGTTTTACATGGGTCTTGTTACAACTATATTCAGGAACAAAAATTGGAAATGCAGTCCGGTGATATTTGCATCATTGCACCAAATACACCGCATGCTATCAGTGTATTTTCCGATGACTGTATCGTATTCAATATTATACTTAGAACCAGCACCTTTGAGACTGCTTTCTTCGGAACCTTATCGGAAAATGATGTGTTATCAGATTTTTTCATGCGTATGTTATATCATTCACCGACACACCCTTACCTTCTGTTCCGCACACACGGTGACCACGAATTATTTAATTATGTCGGCTATGCTTATGAAGAATTTATTGGAAATCGTCAATATAAAAGCCGGATGCTCAATTCCATTATCGATGCATTTTTCATTACGCTGCTTCGCAATCATGGGGCAAATGTTATCGTTCCGTCACTGGTTGAAGATGACCAGAATGAAAACCTGATATTCATCTTGAAATATATACAGGAGCATTTCGCTACAGTTACTTTGAAAGAATTGTCCTCTTTCTTCAATTACAGCGAACGACAATTACAAAGGATTATCAAATCCAGCACAGGTATGAGTTTCAGCGAAAATATCCAGCAATTGCGTATGAACCAGGCTACCCGCCTGCTCGCCAATCCGGATATTTCAATTGCGGTAATTTCAGAGGAATTGGGTTATTCAGATATCGGTAATTTCAGACAGGCATTCAAGAAGTGTTTTGGGATGACCCCTTTGGAATATCGCAATAGAACCAGATAGGGACGGAGTTTAATGGCTTTTTTCAAAAGCCATTAAACTCCGTCCCTATCTGGTTTCCGATTGAAATTATCCAATTATTCCCTTTTCCAACATTTCCTCAAAAGCTGTTTTTTCCGGCAAATCAAACGCAAATCTCTTCTCCAGCCAGCAACCTGCCAGGTCTGCCCATTTTGCAGCATCTGGATATATCTGTGATTTTGCCGCTGCCGTTGCCTGTGTAGAAAGTCCCAGTCCGTGCGGACCATCCTCGAACACATGCAGTTCAAACGGAATCTTGTGTTCTGCCAATGCATGTGCCATACGTAGGGAATGCTGTACCGGAACCAGTTCATCCGATGCAGTTGCCCACAGATATATTGGTGGTGTATTCTCTGTCACATGTCTTGCCGGACTAACTTCATCCAACAGTTCCTCGGATGGTTCGCCCGTTCCCAAAAATGCTGTGTTTGACGCTTTGAAAAATGCCACATCCATCGGACTTCTTTTTTCTGTATTATCTCTCATGAAAATATAGTCGCTTAATGTATAGCCAAGAATTGCTGCCGCCGGACGGAATTTTTCTTTGTCTTCATGGAAGTATTCACTGATTGTATCTGTATGCCAGTTTGTCGCATACATCGCCGCATTATGTGCTCCTGCTGAGAATCCGCACACTGCAATACGATCTGCATCAACTTTCCACGCTTTAGCATGTTCACGGATGATCAACATCGCCTGTCCAATCTCTCTCATCTGTGTCGGGTACAAACACTCTTCTTTTACCGGAAGTGGTTTTGAGATATCTGGGAATCCACCTGCATTCCCACCCATATAGGTAGAATATCTCAGAACAAATGTATGATATCCCATCGATGCAAATTTCATGGCAATTGGCTCTGCCTCACGATCAGAACAGCTCATATATCCGCCACCCGGACAAATTAAAATTGCAGGTCTGGATTTTCCGGCAAGCATCTCCGGTGAATCTTCCAATACATATGTTGTTAATGTAACGTCTTCTCGATTTTCATATAATTTGATCACTTCTGTTTTCATTGTAACACATTCCTCCCTTTTTCTTTCATTTTAATTAAAAATATATCTTTATACTATGTAGATTCTTTTTGTAAATCCGACATTTTTTTGCATTGTCTTATATTCCATATCCTACACACATTTACTCATAACAAACCTCAAATATCTCCATCCGTTTCAAATGGAATAGCCGGAATTCCTGCTGAATTATATAAATTCACCTGATACCATGAAGTTCTGGCAAATTTCACCTCTAATGGTTCGTCCTCAACCTGTTCCATCTGCAATACCAGTTTATTTTCCGCTACGGTAAATGTATAAGCTTTTTCTTCCTCTCCTGCAAATACATGAAGTCCTTCCACCTTGTCACCTTTTACCACAATTCCGTCACCAGCATTATTCCATGTAATCGTAACAATATTTTTCTTACGTGCAACAGATTCCATACGCGGTGCATCGGCAAGAATATCCTCTCCATATGCATATTTTCTTGCAAGAAGTGCCAGTCTCTCTCCAACCACTTTCTTATTCTTTGGATGAATATCAATCTGCTCTCCTGCATCTGAGATTGAACAAAGATGAACATTCGCTACCGTATCGGCAGTATCCTGCTGACACTGACGAATAATCGGATATTCATTTTTTCTGTCATTGTCCATCCATTTTTCAAAGCCCGGAAGCTGCACAACCATAAACGGTAATGTATCATCTCCCCACAGTGTTCTCCAGTCTGAGATCAAACCGGACAGCATGTCTTTGTAAAATACATTCATCCCCGGAGTATCGTCATCACTTTCTCCCTGATACCATAAAAATCCGCTAATTCCATATGGCGCAATTATCTTTACCATGTGCTCATACAGACTTCCCGGTATGCTTTGCGGCATCATTGTAGAAAGGTATTCCTGCAAGTCCATAGAATTGGTAGATTGTGCGAAAAATGCCTGTACCTCTTCCTCACTTCTTGTTTTTGGAAGTACAAATTCTGTAAACGGATCTGCAAACATATTTCCTCTGTCATTCATCGGATTCCCATGCTGCTTTTTCCAATACTCTTCCATATCCAAAGCTGCTGTCCGTTCTTTATAATTCTCTATCCATGCCGGTCCAACTTTCTTCACAGTCTCTGGATTCATCCACGCACACGCAACCGTACCGCCCCAATTACAACCTATGATTGCAACCGGCACATCTAACGCTGATTTCAGTTCCCTTTGGAAATAATAGCCGACTGCCGAAAAGTACTCGAGGTCCTCATTTGTCGCCTTTCTCCAAATAGCCTGTCTACTATAGTCAAATTCTTCTATCTGACCATCATAGCTGATTTCTGGAACATCATAAAAACGAAGTCTATTCTTCGGCAGTTCTTTCATCGTCTCTTCTTTGTACTTCTCATAACGCATCCAGAACTCCATATTAGACTGGCCGCCTGCCACCCAGACTTCACCGATTGCAACATCTTCATACTGCAACTGTTCTGTCTCTGTAAAGATACGCATCACTTCGCCCTCTGAAGCCTGAAGCGCCGGAATCATAACTGACCACACACCATCCTCATCTGCGACAGAGCTGCCTCTCTGTCCTTGAATTTCTACATTCACTGTCGTTCTTGAATCACTTTGTCCCCAGACACAAACTTCTTTTCCTCGCTGGAGCGTCATTCCATTTTGAAATATCTTTGCCGTCTTTAACACCTTTTCCTCCTGTCCGAATAGGAAATCGCTATTCTTTTTAACTTGTTTTTATGCTGTTAAATCACTTAACATTATGTTAACTCGTTTTTTTCTTGAAATACAAGCACTTTTCTACTTTACGAATAACTTTCTCTACTGTTATAATAAAAAATAGAAACTATAGAAAAGAGACGATATTATGGATCAGACTGCTTATTTTAATCAAATGCGTGAAAAACGTAAAAAAGAAATACTATCTGCTGCGCGGAAGATGCTGTTAAAGGATGGACCAGCTTCATTTACCATGCAGAATCTTGCCAAAAAGCTGGATATTTCCACCGTAACTTTATATAAATATTTTAAAAATATGGACGATGTCATGTCTGCACTCAAAGATGAAATTATTCCGCACACAGTTGCACAGACTTTAGATACAAATGATTCCTTAGCACTTTCTCAGACAAAAGGCTCTGCTTTAGAACAATTTCTATTGCTGTTTCATTCCTTTTTAAATGAGATTTTTAAACACAAAGATGACCTCACTTTACTGCTTTTAATCGAAACATATACACAGGATACTCCTGTTTCTAAAAGGCAGTCTGATACGATTACTCTATATTCAGAAGCTCTTGACAAACAGGCGGAACTTCTTCTAACAGAAGCTCAACAGAACGGAGAACTACGGCAAGGTATTGACCTTCCTCTCTCACTGTCATTTGTTCATCGTCTGGTACTTTCTACCTTGCAGCACATTGGCCTTTTATCGGCACGGGAGTTTCGAAATCAGAAAGATGAACTGCAAGATTATATTGATGAAATTATAAACATGTTGCGTACGTACCTTTCAGATTCTTCTAAATCATAGATACATTTTGTAATTGCAAAGAAGGAATGTTTTTACGGGATTTTTCCTGGCAATGACATTCCTTCTTTTCTTATTTTAATCTGAGACCTTTCTCTTTACCATGTAGATTTTTTTCTATAAATTCTGCATTTTTATACAGCTTTATTGTTCGCACTACGCGTGAACAGTAACTATACAGTCTCAATCTCCACTTTGGCATTTCCATAAGCCTTTGATGTAAGTGACACTGTAATCTTTCCTTTTTCACCATTTCCTCTGACAGCTGCCCGCAATCTTCCCTCAAATGGTCGTGCTTCTGTATCGAAATAATTTTCTTCCGATTCTGGATCTGCGCTTCCATAGCCAAGTATGCTTCCTGCTCCTTCAATCGTAATGCAGACTGGCTCATTTGCACTTGGATCTATGTTGCCATTTCCATCCTTTACACTGATTTCCACATAACAGATATCACTTCCGTCTGCCGGAATCTGAGTACGATCGTTAAATGCTTCCAGACGAAGATTATTTTCCGCCGTTATAATCTTGTTTCTTCCGACTTCTTTTCCGTCTGTATATACAATGGTTTCCAGAACTCCCGGTTCGTACGTTGTCTCAAAATATGTGACTGCTTTCTTCTGTTCCCCTACTTTTTTCCGTTCCACACAAGTTCCGTTTACATACAGTTCTGCCTCCTGAGCATCTGCATAAACTTCAACTGTTACCGTTTTTCCCTCGTAACCTTTCCAGTTCCAGCTATTTACAGCATCTGTCATCGTCCAGTTTGTAAGGTTTTTCCTTTCTCCATGATGCTGTGGTGGCTGTACAGCAATATATGGCGTCTTTCTCAGTCCCCATATAATTTCTCTCCAGTAAGAAATCACTCTTCTGTCTCCCAAAAGGTTCATGTCACCACAGTAAGCCGCTTTATAAGGGTATGGAGCGTAGAATTCCATTTCTTTTTTCTCTCCATATGTGATTTTTCCAATACCTGCTTCCCCTAGATAGTCCCACGCAGTCCATGAGAAATCTCCAATAACATTTGAATATTTTTCTACCAACGGCCAGTTCATATCCAGACTCTGCGGTGTTGTCTCTGATCCAACAATAATTCGATCCGGATACTTTTCCCGATCACTTTCGTATCTGCATGCAGCATAATTGTAGCCCGCTATATCCACCTGGCCAAATGCTTCTTCTGTCGCTTTTCCTGCAGTTTCTCCAGCAACAATCCGGTCCATAAATGCAGCAAAATCTGTCATCATGCTGTTAATTTCCTGCTGTTCTGCACCAGAAGCTTCTTCTTTTTTCTGCACTTCCTGTGCATTTTCTGCTGCCATGCCAGCCATGATCTCGCCCATTCGATCTTGTATACTCAACACAAAGTTCACGCTGTTTGTCACATATCTGGTGTCATCCAGAGAACGAATCTTGTCTGCGATTTTCTTTCCCATTTGTATATCCAGTTTATTTCCACATTCCGGAATCTCATTTCCTATAGAATACATTACTACACACGGATGGTTATAATCCTTCCAGACCATGTTTGTAACATCTTTCTCCCACCATTCTGTCATGACCATTCCGTAATCAAACTCACCTTTCGTCGTGGTCCATACGTCACTGAATTCGTCCATGACGTACATACCAAGTCTGTCGCAGGCTTCAAGAAGAACCCGGCTCATTGGATAGTGGGAGCTTCGGATTGCGTTATATCCTGCCTCTTTTAATCTTCTGACACGCATCTCCTCCGCATGAGGAAATTCTGCCGCCCCGATAATGCCATTGTCGTGATGAATACATCCACCCCGAAGTTTTACGCTTTTACCATTAACTCGCAAACCATGTTTCACATCTAACTGAAGTTTACGGATTCCAAAACTTCCGCTTTCTTCATCCAGTACTTCTCCCTGTTCTGTCAGCTGCACTTTATACTGATACAGATACGGATGCTCAACATTCCAGAGATTCGGCTGATCCACATACAACATCATCCGATATGATTTTTCTCCATATTCATCGATTGTAACCGGCATCTTATTTTCTGCTGCCACTTTTCCCTGTGCATCTATCAGCTGCAATTTTATCTCAGCCTCTCGGACTTGTGTACCATGGTATTCCACCGGAAGTTCTGCACGAATCACCGCCAGATCCTTTTCTTCCTCTACTGTCGCAAGGCGGACTCCCTGCGGTGCCAGATGCAGCGGTTCTGAAATCATAATATTTACATCTCTGTAGATTCCACCTCCGGTATACCAGCGTCCACTCGGTACTGCATTTTTCACAACGACTTTAATCGTATTCTTCTGTCCGGCATGAACATATTTGGTAGCATCCACATAAAAATTTCCATATCCATATGGATTTTTTCCTGCGAATGAGTTATTGATATATACAAATGCATTTTGATAGATTCCTTCAAATTCCAGCCATACACATTTTCCTGCATCCTCTGCCGGAAGCTGGAATTCTTTTATATAGTGATAGTTTTCTTCCCGAAAGAAACCGTTTCCACTTCCACCTGCTTCTTTTGAATCGCGCGGGCGAAGAATAGACGCATCATGCGGAAGCGTAACTGCTGTTTCTTCTGGATTTCCATCTTCCATCGTCTGCAGCGCACTTCCACTTCCCATATAAAAATTCCAACCCGTATTAAATTTAATTTTCTTCATCTCTTTCTCCTTTCTCAAGATGGTTTATTTCTCTCCCTGTCAATTCAAATATAGTTGGGAGAAAAGTCCCACCCCATACTATACTGAGGGATCTAATAAAACTTTAAAATTACTTTCATCATACGATACACACTCTTCTCCAGACGTTTTCGGTCAATTCGTCCGTTCTGTATACCTTCTACAAGCTGCATCGTCTGTGTGTCATCCATTCCGCCCGGTGTGATCCAGCCATTTCCGGCTGCCATTGCGTTGACGATATCGCAGGTATCACTGGATGTCCAGTCTGTCATGACAAATCCGTCAAATCCAAGTTCTTCCACAAAGATTCCCTGTAACATATCTTCGCTTTCTGCACAATAGACACTGTTCACCGCATTGTAGGCCGTCATAACAGTAGATGGGATCTGTACCTGGAATGCCTCTTCAAACGTTTTCAGATACAATTCTCTGAGCGTTCTCTCATCCATAATACTGTTGTTACGTAGTCTTGAAGATTCGCAGTTATTTGCAAGCAGATGCTTCATACAACTTACAACTCCATGCTCTTCCAGACCTCTGCTCTGCTGTCCTCCCATTCTTCCTGCCAGCAGTGGATCCTCACTGAAATACTCCGCTGCTCTTCCACACAATGGGTTGCGATGAAGGTTGATTGCCGGGGCAAGGATTTCATTGATCTCATGCTCTTTTGCTTCCTCTGCAATCGTTGCTCCCGTCTTGTAAGACAGCTCTTCATTAAAGGTTGCACATACTGTAACTGAAGTCGGAAAACCGATATTTTCTATTCTCAGATTTACACCATTATTTCCATCTGCGACAACGAATTCCGGTGTATTATATTTTTCAGATACATAGAGCATTCCGGCTTCTCCTTTTGCTTCCATGCCCCATCCATTTTTCGCGCAGACGGAAATACGTGCCAGTTCGTAATCTGTAAATTGTCCGACAAAATCTTCCAGAAGCTTTGGATTCTCTACAACTTCCTTCCACTGGATCAACCGCTCTGATTTTTCCGGATGAATCGGATTCTTCTCCTTGCCATATACCTTTTCTACGACCGGTGTGATGTGATCTTCTCCGGTCATTTTCGTATATCTGCCCTTTGGATAAGTCTCCTGCTCTGCCTTCTTTGATAAAGTTACCAGTGGAATTTCTTTCGGAGTCGGCATATAGTGCTTGCTCTGTTTCAAGAGCTTTTCTTCTTTTATTTCTACTTTTGCGATACTACTGCTTTGTTCCAGTGAATTTCCTGCTTCCAGTTCATAAGTTCCTGCCTCGCAGATCCATGCCGCACGCTCTGCATCAAAGGATGCCAGTTCTCTTCCTTTTCATATTTCCAGTCTCCTTTCGTCTCACCATAATTTTGAGTCTTAGAACTATCTCGCTTACCTCGATTATAACGTGTATTTTTTTATAAATATGTAACCATTACCTTGATAAAATCAGCTTTTTCCGATATCTTAAATATAACAAATCAATTTCAGGAGGTATTTATGAATAATTCCAATTCTGATACACAAAAACAACACTTTACGCCCATCACGATTGATGCGTTGGAAGACGCACTTCACTGGTATTCTCCTTTTGAAAATATGCTTCGTTCCTATTATCTGGAACATCATCGATTCATGCCAATCGCAGAGTTTCCGGAGGAACTTCTGCAGCCTTTTTCAATTCCGCCAATCGACTTAAGAAGTCTTACCGGCGCAAGTGATGTGACGCTATCCCCTACAAACACATTTCAAACAGCAGAAACATTTTTAGAGCCACAGTATTTTTCTCCCGGCTATGATATTTACATCCAGAAGCAGCCTCGTTATTCTTGCTCTCCCACTCAGGATCATCAGTATTATGAGATTTGTTATCAGTATTCCGGCACAAGCATACAGACTTTATCTGTCGATGACACCTGCGAGACCATCCGATTAAAGCCTGGAGATTTTGTTTTTATCCCGGTGGCACAAAAACATTCAATCACCATTGATTCTGATAGCATTCTGCTGAATATCGGAGTCCGGGCAAGTACTTTTACACAGGCTTTCTCACACAATATTCCTGATGGTTCTATACTTGGCGATTTTTTCTCCTCTCTGCTCACCCCGGATGGCGATTCTATCCGGTATCTTGTCTTCCACACAAATGGGAATGCCATGATTCTGCAGCAGATTCAGCAGCTTTCGCTGACCTACTGTACCAATACACTCTACTCACAGCAGATTCTAAATCTTCAGTTAAGTATCCTTTTCATGAATCTGCTTCAGGACTACAGCTATAACACAAAAATAGCTAATACCAGTGGAAGTATCACGGAAAAGCTTCCTGCCATCATGCAATATATCGAACAAAACTATACAACTTCCTCTGCGCAAAGAATTGCACAGCATTTTGGATACTCGCCCGATTATCTCAATCAGCTTTTTAAAAAGACGACTTCTCACACGATAGGCGAAACTTTATTAAACCTGAAAATGCAAAAAGCTGCTTCCCTACTGACCTCCACGAATCTTTCTGTCAGTTCGATCGCGGAATATCTTGGCTATCAGGACACAACGAATTTGATTCGTAGTTTTAAAAAATATTATGGGAGCACACCTGCTCAGTATAGGAAGGCACTACATTAAAAAAATGGATTGTAGTAACGATCACAACCCATTTTCTCTGCTTACTAATTAAGTAAACATATGCTACGCTTTCACAATATCGGAAGACCTATGTTTCTTCCTGTTGGAATTCCTGCTAAAAAGATCGGGGTTTATGCCATCACCAGCATAAACTCCGATCTTTTTTCTCTTAATTTCAAAAATTACTCTTCTACTGTCATTTTCTTCTTCATCTCTTCAATCTCATCTCTGTACTTATCAATTGGATTAAATTTCAAGCAGATTAGAAGAATTATTCCTGTCAGTGCCGGTGCACCGAAACGAAGGAAATTCAATGCGATCAGTGTACTCTCCGGCTGCTGTCCGATTGCTCCTGCAATGTATCCAGATGCAGCAAGGACTGCAAGAATACCTGAGTTTGTAACTGTTCCACCACATTTCTGTGCAAATCCTTTAATAGAAGAAATTACCCCATTTGCTGAAAATCCTTCTTTCAATTGAATATAATCAATCGCGTCATTTACAAGTACGTTAACCAGACCATTCTGCATAGAAGCAACTGCTGTTGCGATAAATGTCACTACATAAAGAAGCATCAGGCTACTCTTTCCGAAGAAAAGAAGAATTACATAGCAGATAATCGTTGCCGTCTGTGATACAACAAGTGCTTTTTCTCCTGTCTTAAATATTTTCAGGAAGATTGGCATCAGAACTGTCATGGAAACCAGTGCTCCGATAGACACGATTCCCATATAAACTGGAATCAGATCCGGACGTGCAAGGTAATACATTACGTAATAAACAGAGCTTGCAAACATCAGACCATATCCCATAGAGGCCATAATCCATACGATAATATATGGTGCAAGTTCTTTATGTTTCAAAATTGCTTTCAGATCCTGCATTGCATTTCTGTCTGTACTCTTCTCGATGTATTTCTCTTTTGATGTCGCAAAAAGTCCCCAGAAGGAGAAGCATGCAAGACCGCCACAGATAAGCATCATCGGAATATAGCCGTTGCTCACTCCAAGTGCACTCTCAAGGAATGCTTTGATCTGCAATGTAAATGTGTTTGCGATTGTAAATGCAACCGCTGTCACGCCTGCCCCCATAGCAATGATCGTATTTCTCTCTTCTGTTCCTTTTACACATGCCGGAAGCAGAGACATCTGTGGCATTGTGTACATTGTAACAGTCATTCCAACACCAATGTTACAGATTAATACCCACGCAATTTTTCCTGCCATCGGGAAATTCGGATTTACCCACAACAATGTTGAAAACAGTGTAAGTAGGATTGGAGCCGGAATCAAATATGGACGATAACGTCCCCATTTCGTATTCGTTCTGTCAGCAATTACCCCCATCATCGGATCATTAATAGCATCCCAAAAAGAACAGATAAACATGATTACAGATGCAAATGCAGCTGGAATCATCATTGTATCTGTCATATAAGGTGAAAAATAACTTGATATGACAGCAGATATCATCATAGCTCCACCACTGACCGAAGTGGCATGAAACCATTTAAATGCTTTACTGCTCTCCTGTTTTTTTCCGTATTGATTTTTCATTCTTCTCATCCTTTCATCTTGTTTATATTCCAACTTTATTCTTCATCCGGATAATCTTCCAGGCGCCATGAGTCCTTCCAGTCTATATAAGCCATCTCTCCATCAAACCTTATCGGAAGCCATACATATTCTGAAATGGATGTGTTTTCCACTATTGGCTCATCCCCTTCAAATTCTTCCATTCCTTTTCCATTTTGTAAAAAGATACATTCAAAGATTCTCTTATATCTGGAATACTGCTTATCCATCATTTCAGGCAGCCAACGATCTGCACATGCGATATAAAGATCTTTCTTTCCTTCAACTTTAAACACAGATGAAATCTGTGAGTGAAAAGAAGTTTCGCTCTTATCATCCACATGCGGATTACCCAGAACTGTATATGGTCCATGCCATGTATCTGCAACTGCCACTTCCGAAGGATTCGGCAAATAAGCCGTTGTTCCTGATGTAAACAAATAATGTTTACCATTTCTCATAAAATGTGCCGGCGCTTCTCTCACATAAGGCGGAGCGATTCGTGGGAAATGTGTGCTATAATATCCTGTTACATCCGTATAATCCTCTGTCAAATCAGCACAAATCAACTCACTATGTATACGTTCAAAATAGTAATAAGCTTTTCCATCTTCCGCTACTGCCAGATCAAAATCCCCCGCATTCATTCCTAATGGTTTAAATCCAACTTTTACCTTTTCATATGGTCCAAGAATCGAATCTGCTGTCAGAATCGTCTCAGACTGTATATTTGCTGAATTCATAATCTTCAACCAGCATACATACTTCTTTGTTTTTTTGTTGTATATAATGTGCGGTCTGTCCATACAGTTGTTCGGATATAATGGTGACTGTGGATCTTCTGGCTCTGGCGGAATAATCAGACCAAGATCTTCCCAGTTATACAGATCCGTTGATTTGTAACAACGAACCCCCCAGTGCCAGATTCCATTTTGTCCATCTGTTTTTTCTTTATTTTCTCCATACCAGTAATAGACTCCGTCAATCTGAATCACTGATCCCCCATGAGCCTGTATTCTTTTTCCCTCTGTGTCAAGCCATAGCTTTCCAGGATGAAATGCATCATATCTTACTCTTTCTTCACTCATTACTTCCCCCTTCCTCAAAATCCCTTTGTACTTTTATCATATGATAATGTTTGTTACCTTCTCATGAATTCTTTCTCATATTAGCACATACTCTTTTTCTTCTCCATGTAAAAAATTATCCTCATTTCCGACATTTTTTAATATTCCATTTTTACATTTTCCCCACTATTGATTACCGATATTATTTTTCCTACATTTATTCTTTATTTTCACTTTATAAAATGTTACAATTCTAATAACGTTTAATTTATCAATCAAAACACTTTGCCATATTTTTTACGGAGGGTATTATGTAATTTTATATAACAATCAAAGAAATCAAAGACGAAATCACCCATTTTATTAACGAGTATCACTATAGTCCTGATTTCGATTCACTCCTGAAAAGAATGTATGAACAACATCATTTTTCTGAAAGTGCGCCTGACATTCCCGATCTTGCAACTTTAAAGCAATTAAATGATACGAGTTTTTTACACGAAATAGATAAGCTTTATTATCCTTTTTCTTCTGAACAATTTGAAAGCGAATATGATTTCATACTTCCATTTGAAGATATAGCAACTATAACAGAGTTTTGGGGAATTAAGTGTTTCACAAAAATGATTCTTTTGAAATACGAACTCTGGTAAAGAATCTCTTTTTAGAGCGCTTCCGATATGATAAATATGTAAATCGTTGTGATGTATATTGGCTAAACCTCCTTTTCGTCAATGCACTTCGGGATTCCTATGAATACAGTCAGTTTTCAAGTTCTGAATCCGGTCCCGACTATGCGCCACTTCTTCGGTATATACAGTCGCATTATCAGACAATTACTTTAGAACAACTATCGAATAAATTTAATTATTCTGTTCCTTATCTGTCAAAGATTATCAAAGAGATGACCGGAGAAAATTTCACAAAAATGATTCGAAAACAAAAAATGGAAAAAGCAAGACATTTACTTCTGGAAACAAAAAATTCAAGTGAGAAGATTTCTGAAGAAACCGGGTATAATAGCGCAGATCATTTTTCCAGAGTTTTTCGTCAATATTACGGAATATCACCACAAAAATACAGAAAAGATTCCAGTCATTTTTCATCTTTAGAATAAACAGACTAATCAAGACCAGCAACTTCCTTCAAACGCAAAACAAGGGCTGCACTTTCACAAGATTCCCATGAAAGTACAGCCCTGTTCTTTTTTACCTTTATTCAATTCCTGCAATCTTCAGCAACTCTTCAAATTTCTGAATCTTATAATCCGCTTTATTATATCCCGATGCATCACCGATTCCAACAGCTTCCATTTCTGCTGCCTTAGCCGCATCGATTCCCGCATAAGCATCTTCTATAACAACACAATCTTCCGGTTTCTCTCCGAGGAATTCCCCCGCTTTTAAGAATACTTCCGGATCTGGTTTTGAATGTGTAATATTATTTCCGTCTGAAATTGCATCAAATGCATCCAACAATTCAACCTTTTCCAGAATAAATTTCGCATTCTTGCTGGAAGAACCAATTGCCAGTTTGAATCCAGCTTCATGAAGTTTCTTGAGTGTAGCACGAACCTGATCTGTTACATCTGCTGCTGTCATCGTTTTCAGAAGCTCTCTGTAAGTATTGTTCTTTTCCTCCATCAATTCCGCTTTTTTCTCTGCACTCAGAGGTTCTCCTTCATATTTCTCCAGAATGATTTCCAGACTCTCTGCACGGCTTACACCACGAAGTCTGTTATTGATTGTCTCATCAAAATAAATTCCCATTCTGTCTGCCATTTTCTTCCATGCCTGATAATGAAATTTATCTGTAAATACAATCACTCCGTCAAGATCAAAAATAAATGCCTTCATCTTCTCTATTTCCTCCATTCAACACTACATTCTTTCATTGCTTATAATTCTATTTTAATGTGCAGTGTTTAACTTCTCCATGTAGGTTCTTTAGAAAAATCCGGCATATTTTTATATGTTTTTGTTTTGTCAAAACCGTAATCTGTTTCTGATTATAATTATCTGCCTCTGCGATATCTAACATTGCCATTGCAAGATCTTCGTAAGTCACTCTGCTCTCGCCGGCTTCATTAAAGATTACCTGTTCCTCTGTTCCAATCTCATAGTTTCCAGTCAGCGCACCCTCTGAATCAAAAAATGAAGAAGGGCAGACAACTGTCCAGTTTACATTGCTTGTCTTTTTAAGTTCATCAATTCCAAGTTTGATGTTCTTTGAGATTTCTCTCAGGAAATCTGGATGCTCTGGTGTCTCATAACAGTATGTTGTATGTGTACTGTCTGTAAATAAGCTTCCTACTCCACCAATTGCGATCAGATGACGTTTTGTTTCTTCGTTCAGCTCAATATATTTGAGGAACGCTTTATGATTTAATGTTGGATCTGCATCAAATCCGCTTCCATAGGCACTGATCATAACAGCACAATCTGCAATGTCTTCTTTTGTGACATCGAACAAACTTTTATTTATAACCTCTACTCTTTCATCTTCCACATTTCCTGCATAAACAAACCCTTTTACTGTCATTCCTCTTTCCAGAGCCTGTCTTGTGACTCTTGAACCAAGATTTCCATTTGCTCCGATTACTGCAATTTTCATACTCATCTTCTCCTTCTTACTTTACGCTTTTGTTTTATGGTTGCTTACCTGAATCCATACAAATGACACGCAGGCCAATATTCCTGTCACAATTCCTGCAAATGCAAAGCGGGATGCAGCTGTCTGGGCATGCATAACAATTCTTGATATCGTTGTAATTCCCGGTGCAAGAAAGGTTCCGAGATTCTCTCCCCTAATACCGTACATCACATTGAGATGGACAAAGACGGATTTGGTTTAACGATTAACATTCGAAAAAGTACGTTTCAGGATACCTTTCAAACACTCCTGAATGAGCATAATCTTTTATCCGACTTTTTCGCACATACATTTTATGATGCAGAGACTTCAAACTACATTACTTTCGACATCGAAAACACACCTGAATTTAATTATTTGATTCAACAGATTTTCGATGAATCGAACTGTACAGAAAATCATAGCAATATGATCTGCGTCAGCCTTTTAAATTTATTTTTTGGAAAATTATTACAAGATTTTGGTAGAACAATTCATTTATACAGTGATGTGAATAATGCGACATACAATCGTTCCTTCCCTTTAATGTTAAAATATGTGCAGTCTAATTACCAGACGATTACTTTGCCGATGATGTCGCAGATTTTTCACTATAATGAATCCTATATTTCTTTACTTTTCAAGAAATATCTCAATGAGAATTTTTCGAACGTTGTTCAGAATCTTCGGCTGGAACAGTCAAAAAATTTATTAGAAAATACGGATTACAATTTAGAAAAGATTTCAGAAATGATAGGGTATAATTCCGTCGATCATTTTTCTCGGATCTTCAAACGGAAATATGGAATGGCACCATCAAAATATCGTAAGGAATGCAAAACAGCCGGCAGATAATTCCGCCGGCTGTCTTGCTATAACCATGTTTTCTCAATTTCTTCTTTTAATGCACAAAACATATCATAAAATTCATTTTTAGTTTTATTTACAATTTCCAGTGCAATCTTATGATTATACGAATGTGTTACATTATTCCTCTCCTGCAACGCCTGAAGCCATACTCTTTCATCCTTAATCATTCCTGCCTGATAAGCTGTCTTCAAAATTATTTTAGGCGAACCCGTTGCCCCTTCTTCATAACCATGTTCTTCCAAAAGTTCCTTCATCATTTTCCATGATTGTTCAAATGTAATTTCATACAAACCTACCAATCCAGTTAAAACTACATTGTCATATGGTTCATCATATTTATATATATCTTTCATGTTTTGCAGTGCTGCGCAAAAATTTTCATATTTTTTCATAAATTATCTTACCTTCTTTTTCTATGGATTCCCTCAGTTCTTCTTGAATTGCTCTCCCAAGATCAACAATATCAAATTTTAAAAGTGTCGTAGTCTCTTCCTCCACATCTAGCGAAAAAGAAGCCACGTCTCCGCCTTCTACCGCAAGGTCTATATCACTTGTTCTCTTATAATCTCCTCGCGCTCTTGAACCAAACAAAATAACTTTATCTATATCGTATTTTTTTGCCAGGTTTATGATTTCTTCTAATACTTCTCTTCGAATTGACATTGCTTCCTCGTTACCTTTTTTTTCCTCCTGCAAGCTCTTGATAAATAGCGTAAAAACTTCTTCATTTGGAATTTTTACTGTTTTACTATCATAATCATAGGACACATATCCCAGATGTATCAAAAGTGTCAAAGCATCATCTTCTGTATGAAATGTAGACATATCATTTGCAAAACTTCCAATATTTACCGGTACTGATTTTCCTGCGATCATACTTAAAACATCATCTTTCAACCCCTCAAAATTCATATCTATATAAATCCTCAAAGCCTCAAAAGTTTCCGTTTGGTTCCAGTAATTTCCTATCTTTCCAAATCTCATACAACTTACAACCGAACGCGGACTGTAAATAGATATTTTATTTTCAAATAAATATCCATCATACCAGTTTTTCATTTCTGTCATGTCCATGTGATACTGTTCACATAACATCCGAACCTCATCTTCCGTAAAGCCAACATAACGTGCCAACGGACCTGGATTGATCATTGAAAATTCATCAAACATATTTAAAGCAGAATGCGTTCCATATTTTTTTATCGGGAGAATTCCAGTCATGTATGCAAGGTGAATATAAGATTTATCTTTTAATAAGTCTCTCAAAAAATCAAGATATTTTTCCTGTGCTTCTTTGTCTTCCTTATACTCTCTGAAAATACAATCCCACTCATCGATAATCACTATAAATGACTGCTTTTTCTGTGCATATACATCCTGCATGCACTCAATAAGATCTTTCTCGTCAAAATAATCTACATCTGGATATTCTCCTTTAAGTTCACGAATAATCAGTCTCTTAAATCGGTCAATCAGTTCGCAGATATCATTGCTTCTGCTTAAAATTTCCTGCATATTAACAGAAATCGTATTATATTGATTCAAATGCTTTTCAAATTCATCGCTTTTTGCAATTTCAAATTTTGAAAATAATTGTCTTGCATCACATCCCCGGCTATAATATGCCGTAATCATATTCGCTGCGATCGACTTACCAAAACGTCTTGGACGGCTAATGCAAATATACTTCTGCATCGTATGCAATACAGAATTGGTGTATGTCAATAATCCTGTTTTATCGATGTAAATAGCAGAATTTACCGCTTCTTCAAATTTACTACTATCTGGATTTAAATATATTCCCATTTACACGCCCTCCACATTATTTTCATATTTCACAGCCACATGTTTCCCGAAATATACATTCTTATAAATCTTATATTACACGATTTCGAGAAATATAACAAGAAATCGCGAAATTACCATTCTCTATTTCCCGAAAAGAGAGGTTATTTCGCGATTTTCCATCTATATTTCCCGAAATTTATATTTTTTCAAGAAATAATAGTATCCATTGTATTTTTATTTCTTCTAAATCTGTTCCTGAATATACTCCGCTACAGATTCCCCAGCCATTCTTCCTGAATTCACTGCAAATCCCATTGTATTTCCCGGCAATGTAAAGTTATAGCTGTCGCCATAAATTGTATTTGCATCAGAGCCTGCTGAATACAGACCTTCGATTGGCATAAAGTTATCATCCAATACTTCGCAGTATTTGTTAATACGGATTCCTCCGATTGTTCCATATGCTCCAAGATAGAACTTACCAACCAGATATTTTCCTTTTCCTGTGATCTTATGCAGGAATTTTGGATTTTTATTGAACTGTGTATCGCAATGCAAGTCACACATCTCATTATATTCGTCCACTGTATTTTTCAATACTTCCGGATCCATCTGTAATTTTTCTGCAAGTTCATCTAATGTCTCAGCCTCAAAATATGCTTCATATCCCTGCTCTACAGCCAGTGCTGCCTGCTGTTCGAATCCAAAGAATGCTTCCTGTGGATGTACGATATCTTCGATGTCCGGTCCATTTTTCTTATAATATTTCAAAATGTTTCCGTCCATAATGCAGTATGCATAATTTCCCGGCTGAAGTGCAATTGCGTTTCCTGTAAATGTTGTATTACCCATACGGTCTTCGTTCATGAAACGCTCTCCCAACTGGTTGATCAGAAGGTTTGGCTGACGAAGAACTGCATCCAGCAAGAACCAGTTCAGGTTATCCGGAAGTTGATAAATTGCCTCGATACCGGCACCATACTTCATAGCTCCTGCTTTCCACATCATGTTCAGACCATCTCCGACAATTCCCGGAACCATGAATGGATAAAAATCTTCACACAGATGCAGATTGAATTCTTTTGCAAGCATTTCTTTATTATTTCCGAATCCACCTGTTGCAACAATAACCGATTTTGCCATTGCTTTAATCTGCTGTCCGTCTTTATCTACTGCAATCACTCCGCAGACTTTATCGCCTTCTTTGATTAGCTCCACAACACTTATTTCCATTTCAAATTGTGCACCAAGTTCTTTTGCTCGATTTGTCAAAGCTTTGATCATACCGCCGGCTGCACGAGGTCCAATCACTCCGTTTTCCGGTTTTACGATATGCCATGTTGCCTCGGACTCTGCGAAATATTTGAACGCTCCGGCAAACTCTACACCCATACTTTCCAACCATTCAATCGTGTCTGCTGATTTATGGAAATATGTAGAAACCAAGTCTGCATCGACTCTCCAATGGGTATAATCCATATGAAGATCCAGTGCTTTTTCTACTGTAATCTGATTGAATCCACGTCTCTGAACCTTTGTATCAATACCAAGTGGTCCCATTCCCATATTGGCTGCTCCGCCTGTTGTATTTGATTTTTCAAATACGATAGATGATAAATTATGCTCTCCAACTGTAACTGCTGCTGCAAGTCCTGCCGGTCCGGCTGCTACGATAATAACGTCTGCATTCATTTCTCTCATAGGTAAATTTCCTTTCACTTTAACTGTCTGACTATTGGAATCTTCTGTAAAACCGGATACTTTTTTCTTATATAACAGTGCTTTTGGTTTTACTCGTTTTCTTGTTTTTCTTTCCTGCGTTTCAGATGCGTCTTTCGATTTCTTCAATGCGATTGGTTCATCCAGTAATTTCGGTAATCTTCCGGTTACACACTTAATTGCGCCATTCGCACAAATGTCCATACACTTACCACACTTGTCACATTCGAATTCATCAATAACACCAACAAAATCTTTTCCACCGTCGATTGCTTTTTTAGGACAGTTATCCACACAATGCCCATCACCTTTACACATTTTCGGGTCAATATAATAGTGAACCAGTGCTTTACAGGTCAATGTATGGCATCGTCCTGCCAGATGTTCTTTGATATCATCCGCAAAATGTTCCTGCAATCCTAGTATCATTCCAGGGGCTGTCTGTCCCAGACTGCAATTACTTTGCTGCTGCATGATCTCTGCTAATTCTTTCATCAGCTCGATATCTGTCAGTTTTGCTTTTCCTACTGTCAAATCTTTTAACCCTTCATGGATCTGAACAAGACCTTCTCGGCAGAAAACACATTTTCCACAACATGTTGCTCGCAGTTTTCCAATAAATTCTTCGACCTTTTTCACTACACATTCTGTTTCCGAATATGTTTCAATCACACCATTCTCAATTGGAAATGTTTCATCTAATATCTGTGTTCTTACTTCTTCTCCCCAGATTCGGTTTCCGATTCTAACTGCCTTCGTTTCCGGAATAATCTGCGCAAATGTTGTACCATACTCCACTTCCTGCGGTGCTTGTCCGTTCACGGAAAGAATGGTTTTATGAACATTTTCTCCCTTTAATGCTTCAAAACATTTCGCACAAATGATTGGATGTACAAGCAAATCCATTGTGTAAGACATACGCGAACACATTCCGTATAAAATTTCTGTCGGACATTCACTTGAGCTAAAATTCTTTTCTACTTCCTGTTCTTTTAAAGATTCCGGGAGAATTAACACGATTTTTTCTGCTCCGAGAATCTTGGCAAGTGCTTCTGCTCCGTACAGAATTCCCTGTGCATTGCCCTGATACAGACAGGCAAGCATCTGATCGATATCACCATTTGCTAAAGAAACAACGACATTCATCTTTTCATCCCGAGCAGTAGCTTTTAAGTTTGAAATCATTTCTCCGACTGTCATATTTGTAACCGGATCTTTTATTTCTACAATCTTATCCAGAATCTGTTCTGCATTCATCTCTGCAATTTTTTCTTCTGCTTCTTTATTTTCTATGTACTTTAACATGTTTTCTCTCCCTCCTCTCCGTCATAGTCACTCCAGATTTTTGATCTTGTAATATCCATTCTCAGATCACACTGCAGACATCTGGATGCTTCTTGGCAAATATCTGCATCACAGATTCCATGGTCAACCATATCGAAATTATCTTTTCTCTCTTTTGCACTTAATATCTTTGGATTTCTTCTCGGTTCATAACCAAATCCTTCCACCTGTCCAATTGCTGTCGGATGTTCTTCCACCGGTGCCAGCACCTCGGAAATATCTCCGTCTCCATCTAAGTATTTATCAATAGATTCTGCCACTTTTCTACCATCTGCGATTGCAAGAATTACTGACTTCGTTCCATAAGTCACGTCACCACACGCAAACACTCCTTGAATATCTGTCTCAAGTGTTTTCTCATCCGCCTTGATTGAGTTTGCTCTGCCTCGTTCCATTCCTGCTTCCGGACTCAATCCACATCTCTGTCCTACCGCAAATATAACCGTATCTGCCTCGATTTCATGATAAGAGTCTTCTGCCTTTTCAATAATTGCTCTGTGATTTTCATCAAATGTAAATGACAGGATATCACTGAATGCAACTCCGGTTACTTTGTTATTTGAATCCTTCAAAATCTTCTCAAAGCTCTGTGCCGGATGTACCTGGATACCTTCTTCCTGCGCCTGTTCGATTTCTTCCTCGTCTGCAGTCATCTTATCCCGGGCCTCCAGACAGGCTACATGAATTTCTTCTGCACCGAGTCTCTTTGCCGTTCTTGCACAGTCAAATGCTACATTACCGCCACCAAGCACGATTACACGCTTACCGATTCCGGTCTCATTTTCCATGGATGCGTTTCTCAGGAAGTCAATATTCAGTAAAATGCCTTCCGCATCATTTCCTTCCATCGGAAGTAAAGTGCCTTCATGATTTCCGATTGCAACCAAAACCGCATCGTACTGTGCTTTTAACTCTGTGACATTCTGAACTCTGACTCCTGTTTCCAACTTAATTCCTGATTCCAGAATGTATGCAATCTCCTGGTCCAATTCTTCTCTCGGCATTCTGTAAGAAGGGATACCATACTGTAACATTCCTCCGGCTTTCGGAAGTGCTTCTTTTACTGTCACGTTATGTCCCTGTTTTCTCAGATAATAAGCGGCTGTCAATCCGGCCGGGCCGGCTCCGACTACACAAATATTTTTTCCTGTATCCGGCAGTTGTTTGCCTTTATTTCTCCAATATTTCCCCGTATCTTTTTCTGCTGCATATCGTTTGATGTTGCGAATGGAGATTGGCTCATTTACTGCACAACGTCTGCATTCCGCTTCACAAACATGTGAACAGACATGTCCAAGTGCCAGTGGAAATGGTACTTTTTCCCGAATTACAGCTGCCGCTTCATCGTATTTTCCTTCTTTTACAAAGCGGATATAACGAGGAACATCTGTGTTAGCCGGACAAGTACTTCTACACGGGACAAGCTTTTCTTTTCGCTCCGCTGCCGGATAGTTTATCTTATCCCGGATTGTTCCGGTTGGACAGACTTCCGCACATGCCCCACAGAATCTGCAGTTCGCATCTTTTAACAATTTTTCATGCAATGTTCCGACATATGTCTCCATACCCTTTTTCTGATACTGCAATACCTTTACTTCTCTCAAGTCATTACATGCTCTTACACAGCGTCCACATAAAATACAACGGTTCATGTCATGGTCATATAGAGGATTTTCCGTTTCACACGCAAACCCTTTTACTCGTGTACGCATTCTCGCCGCAGATACTCCCATGTACTGAATCAGATTTTGCAGTTCACAGTTTCCATATTTCGGACAAGTAGAACAATCTTCCGGATGTGCTGCCAGAATCAATTCCATCGCAACATTTCGCAAATGCTGAATTTCTTCATTTGTCGTAACGATATTCATTCCGTCTTCCGCTTTTAACATGCAGGATGTCACTGGCTTATCCTGTCCCTCAACCTGCACATAACACAATTTACAAGCGGAAATATCTTTCAAATCTGGATGATGGCAAATGTGTGGAATATAAATATTATTTTGAAGTGCAGCTTCTAAGACACTCGTTCCCTGCTCTGTCTGAATCTGCTTTCCATCAATTGTTATTGTAATCATTTCGTCTCCTTACAATCTTTTCAGAACGTTTCCTGTTTCAATTAAATTGTCTTGAACTGAAGATTTTTATATTTTGCAATTTTCTTCTGGACAATCTGTCTGTTTTCTGGATTTGCATAGAATCCACCTTGTGTTGCTCCGATCTCTTCGAGATGTTTTGCTCTTCCTTCTACAGTTGTACGATCTTTGATCAGACCATCTTTCTGGATCACGAATTTCCATTTTCCATCTTCTGTCTGCTCCAGATTACCGCCGGCTCCGCATACCTGACATTCTACTGGATAATACAGACCATCCCACTGTTTTTCTCCCAATACTAAAGCATTGCTGTGACAGTTCGGGCACCATCCCATGTCTTCATCACCAAGCCATGTACGCTCCTCGGCAGGTGTCTCTACTGCTTTCATAATATTCTCACCCATCTTATGAGCTCTTTCGATTAACTCGTCATCCAAAAGACACTGTGCTGCTCCAGGAACTCTTGTAGCAAGAAGCATATCAACAACTTTCATATCTGTTGTAAACATTGTTGCCTGAAGTCCTTCCAGTGCCATAGACTGCCATGCTCTTGTAGAGCCTCCGACAGAGATTAATCCTGCTACTCGGTCTTTATGTTCAATTGCTCCGATTGTCTCAAGGAAAGCAGTCTCATAGCTTAAACTTCTCTGTGCAAATGTAAGGTACTGTGCGCTTGGCATTAAGTCATATGTCGGAACAGAGATAATAACAGCATCCTGATCTAACATCACATTCATAATCTTTTTCTTATCATCTTTTTCATCTAAAACACATCCCACATTTTTGCCCTGTGACATTCCTGCAGTACATGATGTACATCCTGTACAATCTTCAATATGATAATCTTTCAGATTGATCATTGTTACGTCGGCTCCTGCCTCCTGACAGGCTAAAAGTGCCTCTTTCAGCAGAATCTCACTGTTGCTGTTCTTTCTTCCTGCAGTAATCCCCATTACTTTATAACTCATAATTTTCCTCCTATGTAGCTTGAATCTTATTTGAACTTTGTGACCTTTTTAATTTTCCATTGAAGGCGCACGAAATTCTTGTTATATTGTTATTATGTTAACTATATCAGTTATTTTTTTAACAGGCACGCTACAGTAATCGAAACTTTTTATCAATACGAGATTAATTTTCAGACATTTGTCTGATGGAGGAAACCATGGCATATTTAGAAAACATTATCAACCGATTGGAGTCTACTTTGAAGATCCATGTTCATGGAACTTATCACGCCCGCGCCGAGATTGACTCCGTCTTATTTTGGAATTCAAAACAAAGTCACGCACCACATCCGGGCGGAAACATTTTATATTTATGTGACGCTGCTCATTTTCAGGGAGCCCCTATTGATGAATATATACTCATTGTAAATTATCCGGATTGTGAGCTTCCTGCCAGCTGTCTCTGTATTCCGCAAAAAATTGCTCTGGATGAAGTTTTTAACCAAATTCAGACGGTCATACTGGAACATCATTTGCTAAAACAAAAAGAAGAAGAACTTTTCCAGACACTGCAGCATAACAGCGGACTTCAGGGAATCACAAATATCGCATATATGCATCTGCATAATCCAATTACTGTCTGTGATACAAGTTTTTCGATCTTAGCAGCCAGCCCACAAGTCACCAATGATAATAACCTTGAAGAAAAAGATGGGCGCTTTTTTGTAAGAGATTCCAAACTGCAAAATATGCTTGATACAAAATTAGTAAAAAAGATTTATTCCACAACAGTACCTTTTATCACTTACATTGAAGACTACCCATTCAAATGGGTCTTTCAAAGCATTCGTATTCAACACTCTGTTGTCGGATATGTTTGCATTCGCGAAACACAAAAAGATTTTGTAGAAGAAGATTTAGACTATATCAATATGTTCTGTCATGTAATTGCGATTGAAATGCAACGTGAAATGAGTTTCCAGACGAATACACGATTAAATTACGAATATTTTTTAACAGAACTTTTAGAAGGACATTTCAGTCAGAAAGAATATATTGTAAACAACATGGTGCAACTGGGACACCAACCGGGGAAATATTACTTTCTTCTCATCATCGATGAAGCACCAACAAACCATAATTCCGGGATTCAGTTAAAGAACTTATATCAACAGATTTTAACAATCCTGCCAAACAGTATGGCGGTGTTCTTTTACGGAAAACTGACCGTCTTTTTGCCGTGCGATTCCTACCGGCCATTCAGCGAAAAGACATTGACCAAATTCTATGCATTCCTTCAATTTCATCAGTTGTATGCATATATAAGCTTCCCATATGAGAATATTACAGAAAGTCACATTTATTACAAACAGGCTGCTTTTCTGTCCTCATTTTATTCAGAGCACACTTTGATTCCAGAGGATTATATCGTCTATTACCGGAATCATTTTCTGCAGCATACGTTTTCGCTGTGTAAAGACTTTACGACTTTGAAATCAACCATTCATCCGGATATCTATAAAATCATCCGCCATGACCAGGAGCAGAACACGGATTATGCCAATACACTCCGGACTTATCTGATGAACGGAAGAAATGCTGTACGCACCGCGAATGAACTACATATTCATAAAAGTACCTTTTTTTATCGGTTAAATAAAATGGAAGAACTTTTTGATCTGGATATGATACGGGAAGAAACGATGGTTGCTTACGAGTATTCTTTTATTTTGATGGATTATCTGGAGAAGAGCAAACTTTGAGAATCCATTATAAAAAAATCGCCAGTCAACAGCATCTCACTGTCGGCTGGCGATTTTCCATTTGAACTACTATAAATTTTTCTACAAAAAGCTCACCCTATAAATCGGAAGTGCATTGATCACAGGTTCTTCGTATGGATGCACCTCCTTGATTGCACGAATTGTCTCCTCAACCTTCTCCGTATATACTGTTACTTCCACTTTCACTTCCCGCTCACAACTGATTTCTCCTGCTTTTCCTATATACGGATCTGTTCCATCTAACGGTCTCCAATAACTGATAAGCTGCGAACATGACATACACGAATCATACTTTCCTATATGACCGGCATCCACCGATTGTAGAGCTTTCTGTAGTTGTGTAATATGAGTTTCCGGAATAAAAATTTCCAGTTTACAATATTTAAAATCCATTTTCGTCACCTCTCTTATATAATACCATTTAGGGACGGAGTTTAGTGGCTTTTTTGCAAAAAAGCCACTAAACTCCGTCCCTAAATGGTCCGTCCCTGTCTGGTCTATCCGGGATTCAGTTAAAGAACTTATATCAACAGATTTTAACAATCCTGCCAAACAGTATGGCGGTGTTCTTTTACGGAAAACTGACCGTCTTTTTGCCGTGCGATTCCTACCGGCCATTCAGCGAAAAGACATTGACCAAATTCTATGCATTCCTTCAATTTCATCAGTTGTATGCATATATAAGCTTCCCATATGAGAATATTACAGAAAGTCACATTTATTACAAACAGGCTGCTTTTTTGTCCTCTTTTTATTCAGAGCACACTTTGATTCCAGAGGATTATATCGTCTATTACCGGAATCATTTTCTGCAACATACATTCTCTCTATTTCATTTGTCTACAATATCCACCAGCTCCGAAAATGTTTTTAAAGACTCATCGGCATTTATACTTTTTGCTGCCTCTCCAATTCCAGCTGCGTACATGCCACCCTTTTTTGCAGCTTCGATTCCTGCTTCCGCATCTTCCACAACCATACACGCTTTTGGCGGTAATCCCAAATACTCTGCCGCTTTTAAGAATACCTCCGGATCTGGTTTTGACTTTGTAATATTATTTCCGTCCGAAATTGCATCAAAAGCATCTTTCAATTCTACCTTTTCCAGAATAAATTTTGCATTCTTACTGGATGATCCAATCGCTAATTTATATCCTTTTTCTCGAAGTTTTGTCAATGTATCTCTTACTTCTTTTGTCACATCGTCTGGTGTCATTGACTCTAGTAACGTCCTGTAAATTTCGTTTTTCTTTTCAGCCAGTTTTTCCTTTTCACGTAAACTTAAGTCTGGTCCTTCGTAACGTTCCAGAATAATTTCCAGAGAGTCCATACGGCTTACACCTCTAAGCCGATGATTAATCGTCTCATCAAAATATACCCCAAGTTCGTCTGCCATAGTTTTCCATGCCTGATAATGAAATTTATCTGTAAATACAAGAACCCCATCCAGGTCAAAAATCAATCCTTTTATCTTCACTTCTTCCGCCTCCAAATCAGATATAATCCTTTCCGCATAACGCATCCACAGGGCTTACCCCACAAAATTCTGAACGCCCCATAATTTTTTCCATCGTCACCTGAATAAACTCCGGATTTCCACTGTAACTGTTAATATAAGTATCTATCATTGGTGCATCAAATAAATGAAACGGATATGCTGTTGAAATCATCATTGTCGGGATTTCTGATACAAACCATGGAGCATCATCTCCCAAGCCAAAACAAACATTCCAATTCAGTCTCAAAGTTGTATTATTCGATGCATTTTCCATATTACAAATGTAAACATACAAATCATAATCCTGTTTCATTTCTTCCACACTGCGGTACATCTCATGCATCAATTTTCCTTTTTCCGGTGTCATTCTTTCTGGCTCTATGAAATCTTCTACTGTAATTGCAGTACGCCGATCTCTTACCGTAACCTCAAACCCTTCTTTTTCAAACTGTGCTTTCCACTTCTGAACAAAAGGGCTATCCGGATTCGAGTCTTTTTGAATTACATTCAGATACACTCTCTTATATTTTTTCGGAGAAATCGGAAGAAGATTCTGATTATCCCGAACTAACGTAATTGCCTGATTTGCCACTTCTTTCGCCCATGTTTTATGTGTCTGGCACCCTACAATCTTTATTGCCTCTTCTCCCGGAACCAGTGTCTTAGTTCTCTTCTTCTCATGTAAATGTAAGGAAGCTTTTGTTGCAAGAATCCGAAGTACAGCTTCGTCCAAACGTTCCTCGCTGACTTTTCCTTCTTTTACTGCCGTCAGTAAATATCCATAATCTTCTTCCAAACTCTTATTAAACAAAATCATATCGCATCCTGCTGCAATTGCCTGTGGAATTGCCTCGCATCTTTTCATTGCTGCTGTAAATCCTACCATCGGCGTTGCATCTGTACTGATCAAACCATTAAATCCCAGCTTACCTCTCAGCAATCCCGTTAAAAGTTCCGGTGATAGAGATGCCGGACGCAGCATCTCTTTTCTTGTTGCATTCGGATTGATTGCTTTTACATAAGCCGGCTGTGCAATATGACCTACCATCACAGTCTTTGCACCTTTCTGAATCAAATTGCTATACACATAACCGAAAGTTTCATCCCATTTTTCTGTAGAAAATGAGTTTACACTGGTCAATATATGCTGGTCTCTTTCATCCACTCCATCACCTGGAAAGTGTTTGATTGCAACTGCTACGTCACACTCATCTGCTGCATCCAGATATCTTGATGCAAATGCCAACACTTTCTCTGGATCACTTCCAAATGTACGTACATTCGTAATTGGATTGTGGAAGTCATAATTAATGTCAACAATTGGTGCAAACGACCAGTTCAATCCAAGCGCAGCTCCTTCTTTGCATGCTGTAAGTCCCATACGATATCCATTTTCTGGATTATTTGTCGCTGCAACTGCCATCGGCTTACCAAATGATGTTCCTTCCAGCGCAAGACCATCTCCGCCTGCTTCTGTATTTGCTGCCAACAGAAGTGGTATATCCGAAAATTCCTGAAGCATCCTGTGCGTCTGCTGAATATTTTTCGTAGTATCCGCACGATACATTAATCCTCCCACACCAATATCCTGTGTCAAATGCTTCAATAATTCTGGATCATTTCCTAATCCCATAGGACAGAATACCTGCCCACATTTCTGCTCCAGGCTCATCTTCTTCCATGTATCCAGTACCCACTCCTGTGCTTCTTCATCCAAAAAGAACGGATTTTCTTTCATATTTATTTTCGCCATATTCTATTCCTCTTTCATCTTAAAATATTTTCTCAAAAAATATGCCGGTCCACAGCTCCACGCATGACAATAACTATTCACAATCGTTCCTCCATACGGAGATTCATCAGCATTTTCTGGATTATATAACTCCCAGAATGTGTCCGCTCCCAGGCGTACCATTCCTCCCCAATATGTTTCCAGCTTTTGTAATGCCTTGTTCTTTTCTCCCACATGCAACAGAGCATCTATATAATTATGATACATATACGGAGTGACCATGCCTTCTGCATTATCCAGATTCTCTACCCGATCCATAAGCTGCTGTGCTGCTGAATCTTCCACTGCTTCTCCGAGTACCATCCAAACCTGTGATGCAACCGATACTTGCCTGTCTTTTCCACTGATATAACACTGTTTTTCTTTATCCCACAGCCGTACATTTGCCGCATTTCTACATTCGCAATACAACTCTGCTAATTTTTCTTCTTCCAGAACCTCTCCCAATACTTGAGTGATTCGAATTGCTGCTGACAGAGCATATAACAGAATTCCCTGCGCTGAAGCCTGCTTATTCAGATTTAAATTCCAGTCAACAAAGCACCATCCCAAAACATCTGAATCTCGAACCAGATATTCTTCATCCAGATGCTCTTTTGCAAGTTCAATCTGCCTTAATGCCGTTGGCCATAGCTCTTCTAGTGTCTCCCTGTCATTTGTCGCTTCATAATAATCCCAAAGAGTATTGATAAAAAATAAAGAGTAATCAAACATTTGTGTATCATCAACTTCCGGCTCGGGTTCTAAAAACAGACACGCGCCAACTTTTCCATCTTGCATAGGAAGGGCTGCAAATAAATACAGACATGCTTTCACCATATCATTTTTTTGATACGTCTCATAATTTGCCAACGCCTGCATTCTTAAATCTCCCATCCAAAGTCTTCGATCCCTTTTCGGTCCATCTTCAAACACCGTCTGCATACAATTATGAAGTGTACGACATGCAATCTGATCGAGTCTGGCAAGCTGTTTACTCTGTGCCTGAAATTCACATAATTCTTCATCATCTACAGAAGAAACTGCTGTGCAAAAAGCATCTTCAACAATCAAATTAAATTTGTTGCTAAGATCAAGTATTTCAATCATTACATACCGAAATGCATATCTCCTCGGAAGTTTTATTTCTGATGGTATCGTATCAATATGAATCTGCTCTTCTTCAATCCAGGATGAACAAATCCATCCCTTGTAATTTTTCGCATTCTCAAAAAGCTCGACAGGATTTTCTGCGAAATGAATCCGCATCCATACTGGAGCGTCTGGATGACTTCCTGTATATCCCAATTTCAAGTGTAAATATCCCACTTGATGATCTCCAAAATCTAAATAAATTCTGCTTCCTTTATTCAATTGTTTGTCCGAATATGTTTCCGTTTTTTCGATTTTTATTTCACTGTCTTCTTTATATACTTCAACTGTCTGCGCTACCTCAACTTTTGTTTCTTTTAACGTAGGAAGGAGCCTTAATGCTTTATTTAAAAATTCTTGATTTTTCATGTCTGCTATCATTTCCTTATATTAGATTTGTTTAGAACAAAGAATGTGCTTTGGCATATTCTGGTGCCTGCAGCGGTTGCTTGCGACATCTACCTTGCACGCTGCAGTGTGCATCCTTAGCGGAGCGTTTATTATATATTAGGAAAGGACTTTCCTAATATATAATAAATGAAGCCCTAATGGTTGGTTCCAATAGGGCTTCAACGACTTTCTCAGTTTCTTCTTCCGAAGAAAATCTTCACCAATAATTTTTCATTATTCAGATAAATCAGAAAAACTACCAGTAATAACGCATTGATAATGGACTGCATGGACGCTGTCACCACATTGGATAAAACTGCGAATGTGGAATTCAGAAGAGACATACACACCGCTGCTAACAAAAATCCGACTTTCTCATTACTGTATCTGCTTATATAGGATCCAATAAACATTGGAAGAAATGCTGTAAACATGATTGCAATGGAACTGAAGTTCAATTGTCCACCATTAATTGTCGTATTTCTTGCCGCATTTAAAAAGCCGACTGTTCCCATCAACGCACCACAGATTGTGTAACAGATAAGTGCATTTGGAATTTCGCGAATTCCTGTATTAACAGCTACTTTTTGCCCATCTTTCAACGCCTTATAATCATACCCAAAACGTGTATAATCAAAAATCACAATGCTTAGGATCAATACGACCACAATGATTGCAGCCGCATAGATCCATGTCCCTACGAACCCTGACATTGATGGATTCTGTACTTCTGCCATTACATACTTTCCATTTGTTATCGTATACATAATTCCTTCGTAGATCAATGTCACACCAAGCGATGTAATAATTGGAGGAATTCTAAGTAAAACATAAATTTCTCCGGCTACCAGCCCCAATACAGCTCCGGCTACGATCGTAACAAACAGCATCAACACTGCACTTCCTGCGTCTCCACCCAATACCGCATAGCTTAATTTTGCTCCGATAATGGATGCCAGAGCCGCCATAGACCCAAGGGAGAAATCGAATCTTCCACTGTTCAGATTGATTGACAAAGCAATCGTTGTGAGCATAACAATCGCTGTATAAACGACAAAATTATCGAAACTCTTCATATTTGTTATTATATTATTTCCATGTGCTATACAAATCATTTCAAGTATAAGAAATGTCAGCACTGGAATCACCATAGTTCCTGCTATTTTCTTAGGGGTACTCATGATTTACAGCCTCCACTTTTATTCCTATTTAGACTCAACCAATGTTTTTACATCATCAAAAGTCACATTTTCTCCAATGATATTATCCAACGTTTCTTTGTCATAAATTGGTGAATCACCATTGTCAGATGCATAATATTTGTCAAAAGTCTCAACATCTGTTGCAACAAGATACTTCTGACTGATAGACGGTGCATTTCCATCCTCATCACGAATCACATTACCATCGATTGCATTCATAACAAGTGCAAAGACAGGTCCGATAGAAGAAGAATATTTTCCCGAAAGATATGTCAGTTTCCCTTCTTTCATTGCAGTTTCATTTGTCGCTGTAAAAGAATCGATATCTGAGAATGAAATGCCAGCTTCATTTAAAGACTGTGCGAAAAATGTAGTTGCCATACCAACAGAAATAAATGCATCCGGGGTTTTCTGAATTGCTGCATTTAACTCATCCGTTGTTGTATCCCCATATCCCTGAAGATATGCTACAACCTCAACATCTCCGGCAACTTTTGACAAATCTACTGTCTGATCCTGGAAAATCTGTCCTACAATTGCATCCATATCACTTGCTCCGCCATATGTACAACCCAAGCCTGCAAGAACTCCTGCAACTCGATAAACATGCATTGGATTTGGAACGAATGCCCCATAAAGTGCAACTTTAGAAACTCCCTCTTCTTTATAGTAAGCTCCCATATCTTTTCCGGCTTCGAATTCAGTCTCGTTACTTGGTCCTACTTGTCCTACAAAATGTTCATATGTTTTATATGTCTCATACTGCTGGTCATCAAGCACTCCTGATGCAACCGCATAATATACCCCATATTTTTCGCAAGTTTCTATCTGCTGTGCACGATCACTGCCTGAGAAAGAAATAATCGCCTGACATCCCTGTGATGCGAATTTCTCAATTGCTGCCTTTTCATCTTCTGCACTCTCAAGCGCATCTGTATAAGAAAATTCTACATCGTAATTATCTGCAATATAGTTCTCATAATAAGAACGAAATCCCTGCGCTTCTTCCCCACTTACGTCTGCAACCAGGACTCCTATCTTTGCGCTTTCTTTTTTCTCCGACTTATCAGAACCAGTCTCCTTTTTTGCCCCGCATCCTGCAAGCATAGACACTGCCATAGTTCCAACAATTAACATACTTACAAGTTTTTTTGTTCTTTGCTTCATCTTCTTTTCCTCCTTGAATCCTATCTTCTTTATGCCGACTACACATCTAAAACCCGTTTCTTTTTGTGTCGTCTTTCTCTAACGCGAATGCGTTAAATTCTTTGTTAAAAATTTTTATCTTGGTAACATTGCTGATCTATAATTCATACTTGTCACATATACAACGACCAGGAAAAATATCGCACTGATCAACTGTGTAATTCCATACGCCGCACTTCCATCAATCACGAGTTCCAGTATGTCGTTTAAAAGCATAAACGAAAATCCTCCGACCAATGCTGCATGAATTCTGGAGCGGGCTCCACCTGATATTGGCATTCCACCGAATACAATCGCTATAAAAATATTCATTCCAATGCTTGATGCAGTCGTTGTCGTAACGGATGGCGTATAAATTAACGTCAACAATGCGCCAAGTCCTACACCAATTCCAGCCATAACAAAGGCAATAATCGTATATTTGTTATATTCAATTCCTGTTAACGCTGCACATATTGGATTGCCTCCTATAAATTTTTGTCTTCTTCCTGCTTTTGTAAGATTAAATATAAAGAAACAAATCACATAAAATACAACCAGCATTATGATTTTAAATACCATATTGTCATATGGTTTCACCACCACACTTGGGATACTGATGCCACCAAGTGCTCCACCTTTCGTTGTAATGATCTGTGCTGCACTGGCTGATAATACAGACATCATTGCAACAGTAGTGACAAATGCCGGTATATGGAATATTGATGCTAATACAGAGTTAAACAGTGAACAGGCAATCCCCACTATAAAAATCACCAAAATCATCAAAACAAACTTTTCTGTTTTGTTATATGTAACAACTCCCATCGTTGCCGCAAATAATGTTGCTGCACCAAGACTGATATCAAACGTTCCAAGTGTATAGATGAAAATTGCCCCGGTCGCTACTACTGCTAATACAACACCTTCATTAAAAACAATCTTCAGATACATATCCAACCGATATCCTTTCATTGTTACCACAGCCACAAATACAACAAACAAGACTGCTAAAGCTACAAAAGGAAGAACAGTGATAATAATCTGTGAGATTTTATGTTTATTTATCTCGTTTTTCTTTTCTTTTTCTGTACTCACAATGAACCTCCTTATATCATATATCCAATTACATCTGCATCTGTCAGATTTTCACTACGCATAAATTCATGGGAAATCTGTCCATCTTTCATAATTAAAATTCGATCACTCATTCCTAATAATTCCGGCAACTCCTCGCTAATCAATAAAATTGCCCGACCTTCTTTCTTTAGTTGTATCATGAGCTGATACATTGCCTGTTTTACCCCTATGTCTACCCCTCTTGTAGGACAATCCAGGATCAGAATCTCACTTCCACAGCCAATCCATTTTCCAAATACAACCTTTTGCTTATTTCCTCCTGACAACTGTCCAGTCAGCTGATTTTCATCTGAACATTTAATAGAAAGATCTTGTATTTGCTTTCTTACATATTTTTTCTCATTCGCATTTGTAATAAGATGTCCTCCTACTGCAAATTGTTCCATTCCGGCAATCGCTATATTATCTTTGATGCTTGCTGACAAACAAAGAGATTCTACATCTCTGTCTTTTGATACATATCCAATTTTTTTCTCAATCGCCATATGCGGTGTTGTAATCGCTTCTCCCTCTCCTGTCAGTACATTGCCTGATTCCAATGCAAGTGCTCCAAACATTGCTTTTCCTAATGCATGCATTCCACAAGATGACAATCCTCCAACACCAACAATTTCACCCTTTTTCAAAGTAACACTGACATCCTTAAGCTGTTCTCCACAACAGAGGTTCTTCGCTTCAAGCGCAGTTTCCTGCTGACTACTTGGTATAAAATCACTTCGGTAATAATCACCTTCCAGTTCGCGTCCGATCATACTTGTTCGAATAGCATCAGCATCAAAGTCCTCTTTCTTAAAAGTGCGAATCAGGTTCCCATCACGCAAAACGGTAAGTGTATCACATACTTCCATAATTTCTTCAAGATCATGCGAGATGAAAATCACTGCTTTTCCATCGTCGCGAAGCTTTTTGATCAGTTTGTACATAAGAAGCCGTCCATCCTGTGAAAGCGCTGTACTTGTCTCATCAATGACCAGAATTTCTGGATTTTTCATAATTACCTTTGCAATCTCAACTAACTTTCTCGTCTGAAAGTCCAATGATACCATTGGCATATCACCTGTCACATAATCTACACCAATTGCTTTCATTGCTTCTGTTGCTTTCGCATTCATTTGCCTTTTATTAATCAAACCCAATCGGTTCTTAAACTGTCCAAGCTCTGCCAGAAAAATATTTTCTGCTACTGTTACTCCACCAATTGTACCGCTTTCCTGAACCACCATTCCGATTCCATGTTGCAAGGCATCAATCATACTGGTTGGCTCCCAGGATTTTCCTTTGAAAAACATTTCTCCAACTGTTGCTTTTTGCATACCTGCTGCGATTGAAGATATGGTTGATTTTCCTGATCCATTTTCGCCAATCAATCCCCTGATTTCTCCCGGATATACCTCCAGATTAACATTCTTAAGCGCAATCACACTTCCAAAATTCTTGGAAATATTTTTCATCTCAAGAATTGCTCCACTCATGTTTTTCCCTCCGTTCACTTGAAAACTGTTTATGTCTCAATTATATTCTGATTATTTTATTTTCAAATTCACAATTCATCCCAGTTTTGTTGACTTATTTGATTCTATTTATTAAAATAAGTCATATAAATTGAATTATTTTGATATTTTAGATGAGAAATTTTTAAAGTGGAGGATCATTTCTAAATGGATGTTACTGAATTAAGACATTGTATTTATCAATTGAATAGTGAAGAATTATTTTACAAAGAACAGTATGAAGCAAGACAGGCAGGGCAGATTCATGCTTATATTGCCAGACAGAATATTAAAGAAATTACGAAACGACATCTATTAATTCCTGAAGTTCCAGAAACAATCCCTCCAGAATTTCTAGACTCTTTCTTTTTTGATGTAACTGATAAAGATAGTATTGTGGTTCAAAAGCATAATCGTTATAGTCCCGCCATTGTCCATTCACATACTTTTTTTGAACTTGTATATATATATGATGGGACATGTAAGCAAACAATTTCCGAACAAACAATTCCTATGAAAACAGGAGATTTCTGTGTAGTTCCACCTGGTGTGGATCACTCTATCTCCGTATTTGATGACAGTATTGTTATTAATATCATGCTGCGTAGAAGTACGCTTCATAGTATGTTTTATAATTTTCTAAACACACCAAATAAATTGTCGTCTTTCTTTCTAAATAATATTTATGCAAAACGTGCAAATGATTACATTCTCTTTCATTCAGGTATAGACCCTACACTTCGTGAGTCTTTTATCTGGATGCTCTGGGAAAGCATGAACAAACAAGAATATTTTTATCACTGCATTACGAATACTCTTTTGTTAGTCTTTTATCTATTGGTGAGAAATTATTCAGAATCTGTACAAATGCCACTTTTTAATGATCGTATGGATGTACAGCGATATGCTATTATTCAATATATTCAAGATAATTATCGTGATGTAACTTTATCCACAGTAGCTAAACGCTTTCATTATTCTAACGAATATACCTCCCGCCTGATTAAAGATCTTATGGGGATGACTTACACAGAAATTGTACGAACCGTTCGAATCGAACGCTCACAAGACTTTTTGACAAATACAACCATGACGGTCGCTAATATTGCCGAAGCAATTGGATACGATACCCCTGAACATTATATTCGCCAGTTCAAGAAGCACACCGGTATCACGCCTTCTGCATTTCGAAAGCAAGCCGCAAAGAACCGACGTTTTTAAATACGAAGAAGAGGAACTGCTACTCACACTCGCGAGTATTAGTTCCTCTTTCATTTCTTTTTCTATCTCTGATTCAGCTCATCCAGCTTCTTCTGTAATTCTTCTTTTGTACATAATCCAAAGCCGACTGCATTTCGAACTGGTATGGAGAAAGCGATTGCATCCCCCATTTCACCGGAAACAGCGTCCGTTGAATCTTCTGATGAACCCAGTCCGAATAATGCATTCATTTTAAGTTTCAACTCAATTCCAAAGTCTCTGGATCTTTCATCTGCCTGCAGCTCACCTAACGTAGAATTCATATGCAGATGAAGTGGCAGTACCTGTGTACTCTTCCACTGGATTGTTTTTGTCAGACGTACATCCTGGGAGGATGCTGCGATCAGGAGTTCATACGCTCCACTTGCTGCATACCAATCCTGAATCTCCGTGTTATACCATGCAAGGCTTCTCTTATCTACCGTAAATGTTACTCTCTTTGTTTCTCCTGGATTCAATGCAACCTTTTCAAAACCTTTCAGTTCTTTTTCTGGTCTTCTGATTGCTTCAGTCTTATCTGCCACATACAACTGAACGATTTCTTTTCCAAATTTGTCCCCGGTATTTGTCACATCTACTGATACTTGTAAAGTTTCACCTTCTGTCAGTGTATCTTTATCCGTCTTGACATTACTGTACTCAAATGTCGTATAAGACAGTCCATATCCAAACGGAAATGCTACTTCCATTTTCTTTTTATCATAATAGCGGTATCCTACAAAAATGCCTTCGCTATATTCCACCTTGTCGCCATCTCCAAAATTCAAATATGACGGATTATCTTCCAACTTGATTGGCAATGTTTCTGCCAGCTTTCCAGACGGATTTACATTTCCATACAAAATATTTGCCTCTGCCTGTCCGACAGCCTGCCCGCCAAGGTAAGCCTCTACCAGACCTTTGACATCTTTTAACCACGGCATCTCCACCGCTGCACCATTATGAAGTACAACGATTGTATTTGGCTGTGCTTTTACAATCTCCGCAATCAGTTTATCCTGACACTCCGGCAAATGCATATGTTTGCGGTCATATCCTTCTGACTCGAAGGATTCTGGAAGTCCTGCAAAAACAACTGCTTTATCTGCCTGTTTTGCTGCCTCGATCGCTTCTGCTGCCAGCTTCTCATCATATACATCTGTCTCTGATGAAAATCCTTCCGCATAAATAACATTTTCTTTTTCTGTCAGTGCCTCCCAGACGCTTGTTACTTTGAAAGAATTTACATGAGAGCTTCCGCCACCCTGATAACGTGGATTCTTCACGAATCCGCCGATAAATGCAACCTTTTCATTTTTCTCAAGCGGTAATACTTTTTCTTCATTTTTAAGAAGTACAATGGATTCTTCTGCTACATGCTGTGCAAATTCATGATCTTCTTCTAAAGTCAATGGTTGTTCTTTTCGGTTATCCACATACTCAAATACAATATTTAAGATACGCTCTACCGCACGATCCAGAATAGCTTCATCCAATGTTCCTTCCTGAACAGCCTTCACAATCTCTGCATCATTGATTCCATTTGAAGAAGGCATCTCCAGCTCCAGTCCTGCTTTCAAGCCTTCTACACGATCATTTACAGCACCCCAGTCAGACATTACATATCCTTTAAATCCCCACTCATCGCGAAGTACTTTCGTTAAAAGCCATGGATTTTCGGATGCATAAGTTCCGTTGATTTTGTTATAGGAACACATCACGGTATATGGCTGTGATTTCTTTACAGCAGTCTCAAAAGCTGGCAAATAAATCTCACGCATTGTTCTTTCGTCTACTTCCGATGACGCACTCATACGATTAAATTCCTGATTATTTGCCGCAAAATGTTTGATAGATGTTCCAACATGTCTGGACTGTACACCTTTGATAAATGCTGCCGCGGATTCTCCTGCAAGATATGGATCTTCGGAATAATATTCAAAGTTTCTTCCGCAAAGTGGCGAGCGCTTGATATTTACCGCAGGTCCTAATACAACTGACAAATCTGTTGCCTGCGCTTCATCTCCAACTGTCTCTCCTAAAGTTTCCAGCAAGTCTCTATCGAAAGAACATGCACTCAAAACAGCTGGTGGAAAGCAGACTGCCTTGATACTGTCATTGATTCCAAGATGATCTGCCTTGTCATCCTGCTTACGCAGTCCGTGAGGGCCATCACTTACCGTGGTACTCGGGATTCCGAGTCTCTCCACACCTTTCAGATGCCAGAAGTCAAGTCCGGAACACATCCCCGCCTTTTCTTCCAGTGTCATCTGACTAATCAGTTCTTTCAAATTTCTTTCCATTTTGTTACTCCTTGTTTCTTCTATATGCAAGAAAGAAAACAGAATATTACTCTTGTTTTCTTTCCGTTACCCACATAACAGTGGGAGTTACACAAAATTTATTCCACAACAATATTGGAAATTTCTCCAATTGCTGTCTCAAGTGCAGCCGGGTCAAATGGTAAGAATCCGATATGTGACAAATCTTCCAATGAATTAGCCCCCATTTCCGGATCTCCCGATGCTGCAATTCCTGCTAATGCAGGTGTATATTTCCCAAGAATTCCCATTGCCTGTCCGTCTTTTGCGATTCTCGACAAGGTGGTATTTCTTCCGTATGGTTTTCTCAAATCTTCTTTTGGTTCATATGAAAAGTCATAACTTCCTGCTGACAATGTCATCTGCTCCTTCTCATAGCCAGGGAGTTCCACTACAGCTTCACAATTAAACGGAACTTCAACATGAACTGTAAATGTTCCATCTTTTTCAATTTTCCAGTTACATACATAACGACCGCTGACAGAATCATAACTGCATGCGATTTCCGGAATACGCACATCCGGATGCGGTGCGATTGCAACTTTTCCAAATCCTGCCTCTAACGGACGGATTCCTGCTGCATATGCATAGACAAATTCCATAACAGAACCATATGCGTAATGATTCAATGAATTCATTCCTGTGTCACTGATTGTGCCATCCGGCATAACAGAATTCCATCGCTCCCAAATGGTTGTTGCTCCAAGATTTACACTGTAAAGCCAACTTGGAAATCCTTCTTTTAACAGAAAATCATATGCCAATTCATATTCTCCTGCTTCTGCAAGTACTGTACACAGAAGCGGTGCTCCTACGAAGCCACATTTAATCTGATACATGTCCTGCTTCAATCTTGCCTTGAACTGTTCTACAATCCGCTCACGATCCAGATAAACTTTAAATTTCAATGCAATCACATACGCTGCCTGTGTATCAATCGCAAGTCTTCCTGTCGGTGTAAAAAATTCATCCAATACTGCCTTCTTAATTTTCTCTTCCAGCTCACAATAATGTACCGCATCTTCTGCTTTATTTAATACTTCTGCCATCTGACGCACAATCTGTGCGGAACGATAATAATATAGTGAAGAAATAAATGTATCATTTGTACTTCCTTTGAAGCTGGTCGGTGTCGGTCCATCCAATGCAAGCCAATCGCCAAAGGTATCCATGAAATCAAAAAGATATTTGCGTTCTCCCCTCGCCGCATCGCCTCTATCAATAAAGTCTACCCAGTCCTTCATTAGCGGATAACAGTATTCCATTTCTTCTTCATTTCCAAAATAAGTATACAGTGTATTTGGTAAAAATGTTGCGATATCGCCCCATACACTACCTGCCTTCTCTTTATGTCCAATGTTTGGAAGGAAGTTCGGCATACCACCATCCAGAACTTTCTGCTCATCTCTTAAATCTTTGATGAACTTATGGAAAAACGCTCTTGTGTCCATATGATAGCTTGCCGTTGGTGCAAATACCTGTGCATCTCCGGTCCAACCAAGTCTCTCACTTCTCTGCGGACAGTCTGTCGGCATATCAATAAAATTCGATTTCTGACCCCAGACCGTATTCTGGTAAAGACGATTAATCTTTGCATCGGATGTTTCAAGAGAACCTGTTCTGCGAAGATCTGAATAAATCACTTTTCCCACAAAATCTTCTTTATCCAACTCGCCCGGCCATCCTGTTACACGTACATAACGGAATCCGAAAAATGTAAAATGCGGACGTACCACTTCTTCTCTTCCATCAGAAATATATACGAACTGTGATTTTGCATCTCGATAATTTTTGTTGTAGAAATTACCCTGCTGAAGAATTTCCCCAAAATCTAATACAACCTTTGTTCCCTTTGGAAAGTTTGCTTTAAACTCTATAAATCCTGCAAAATTCTGCCCCATATCCAGCACGATTTCCTCGGCAGGTGTATAGATAATATCCTGTACAGAAATGGTTTCTTTCTCAACTACCGGAAGGCTCAGACGATCCTGCAATTTTTCTACTGAAAGGTTCTTTGTCTCTTCTTGTTCTTCCGGATGCTCTAAAACTTCAACCTGTTTCTTCTCATTTTCTTTGCCATCCCACAACTGACGATTCAGGATTTCACCAAAATAGATTCCAGAATCTTCAATATCTGAACCATAGTAATTCCAACTTTCATCCGTCACAATAAGCTCTTCTGTTCCATCCTCGTATTCCAGATGTAATTCTCCGATTGCCGCCATTCTACTTCCGTAATTTTTCTCTGACATCCCAAGCCCAAACGTACCCATGTACCAGCCTTTTCCAAGCATTACAGACAAAGTATATTCTTTTGCTTCTTTTAAAATACCTTCCATTGGAAATGTGAGCACCTGGATTTCTGACTCATAATCATTAATATATGGTGCCAGATACTCTTCTCCAATTTTTGTTCCGTCCAAATATGTCTCAAACAGTCCAACTCCTGTCATATATAATCTAGCACGTTTCACCTCTTTTTCTATCGCAAATGTTTTCTCTAATACTGGATGAATCGTGTCTTCTTTTGCCGGAGCAATCCATTTTCCAGTCCATACTTCATCCATTTTACCTGTTTCAAATGTTGCGATATCACTAGTTACACATTCTCCTGCGTCAGTTGTCACTGTCACGCGATAATAATATGTTGTACGAGGCTTTAATTCGACATCCAGTTTTTCACCGTTCTGCTTTAAATCCGCTGCTTCTTTTTTATATAAAATTTCTTCAAAATCTTCTGACTCGCTAACTTCAATGACTACATTTGTCTGTTTCTTTCCTTGTGCTTCTTCCACGTTCCATGAACAAAGTAGATAATCATAAGCAAACCCAACTGGATTTTCTATTCCATTGATTCTTACATTTGTGATCGTCAAATTTATTTCCTCCTATTACTTCTCGATAATAGACTTCTTACAATACTTATTGTATCGAAATCAAAGGATTTCTGCTATGTAGTTTTTTATTATCTATCCGACTTTTTTTCAGATAAAGAAAACCAGCGGGGACGGGTACAGTGGCTCTGTTCCCATCCCCGCCGGCTTTTACCCGCTAGATTTTGGTTTTGCTTTAATGCTTAGAATTTTAAATCAATCTTACCACAGAATGGATCAATCGGTGATGTTCCCTTAAACTCACTTCTTCCCATCATTTTATCCACAACAGCATCCATTACATATTCAGAATTGCAATATCCGTTGATGTATGTTTTTACCATTGGTGCATCCAGCAAATGATATGGGTTTCCAACGCTGACAAATGCAACAGGAAGCTCATGCACCATCCAAGGCATGTTGTTTCCAAGACCGAACATTGTATGCCAGTTCAGACGAGATACTGTTTTGTTTGAAGCTGTCTCAATATTTGCCAGATACAGCACGAGATCATAACGACTCTTGAAGCTTTCTACGGTATCTTCCATAACTTCAAATCCTTCTTTTTCATATACCGTAACTTCAAATCCTTCTGCTTCTAATTTTCCTTTAAAATATGCTGTCACTCGCTCATTGGATGGAAAATCTCCCATGATTTCCAATAACACACGTTTCTGTTTTTCAGGATTTAACGGAAGCAGATTCTGTGTATCTTTTACAAGTGTTACGCCCTGATCTGCGCATTCTTTTGCCCATGTATCATGCTTCTCACATTTTAAGATATCCAGAGCTTCCGGTCCCGGAACTAGAGCTCCTTCGGCTTTTTTCTGCGGCAGCTTCATTGCCGCTTTCGTAGCAAGAATACGTTTTACTGCTTCTTCCAATCGCGCTTCTGAAAGAAGTCCATTTTTATAGCCATCAAACATGTACTGCATATCTTCGTCCATGTTGCGGTTGAAAAGAATCACATCGCATCCATTTTCAATACAAAGTGGTACTGCCTTAGCACGTTCTTCTGCACTACAAAATCCGACCATAGGTGTTGCATCTGTTGTAATCAGTCCATTGAAACCTAACTTTTCACGAAGCAGACGCTTCATCAGATTCTTAGACAATGTCGCAGGAATAATTTTTTTACATGGTTTCTTATCAAAATATTCTTCATATGCTGGCATCGCAATATGTGCCGCCATCACTGTCAAAGTTCCGGCCTCAATCATTTCTTCATAAATTTTACCATATGTCTTGTCCCACTCTTCACAGCTTAAGTAATTCACACTGGTTAAAAGGTGCTGGTCACGCTCGTCCACTCCATCTCCCGGGAAATGTTTTACTGATGTAGCAACTCCCTCTTCCTGTGCTGCCTTTATATATCCTTTTCCCATGTCGATAACTGTCTGAAGATCATCTCCAAATGTACGAACATTTGTGATTGGATTATGATAGTTCTGGTCCAAATCCACTACCGGTGCGAAAGACCAGTTTACACCAACCGCAGCACCCTCGCTGCAGCTTACTTTACCAAGCTGATAAGCTTTCTCCGTATCCTGCGTTGCGGCCACCAGCATTTCTCTTCCAAAATAAGTTCCTTCTATAGCAGAACCATTTCCACCATATTCAAGATTGGAGGCTGTAAGAAGCGGAATCTTCGCTGCATCTTGCAATACCTTATGAGCCTGACGAAGTTCTTCGCCTGGACCTTCTCGATATAACATCCCACCGATATGTTTTGTCTGAACCAATTCTCTTAACTCATTTTCATCTTTTGTAAATACAATCGGACAAAATAATTGTCCTATTTTTTCTTCCAGACTCATTCCCTCATATGTATCTTCCACCCATTTTATTTCTTCCTCTGTTAAATGAAATGGCTTTGCTTTGTAATCAAACATCTCTCAAACCTCCGTTTTTATTCTACTTATTTTATGCTTTTTGTTTTTCATATTATTTCAAGCTTGTGTACTGCTATATCCATGAACAGTACTGTTTTTACACTATCATTTTATCTAAATAATACCATTTCTTCCATGTAGAATTTTCTTATTAATCCGACTTATTTTCATTTTTAGAGAGCTTTTGGGGACGGGGTTTAGTGGCTTTTTTGCGAGCAAAAAAAGCCACTAAACCCCGTCCCCAAATGGCACCCTGAACATAAAGCATGCCCCCTCCTAAGTGACAAGTTTTTATTATTTCACTTGTCTGCCTAGAAGGGAGCATATCATCATTTGACAGCACCTTGCTTCTTTTTTATTTGTATCTTTTTTATGCGTTGTTTTTTAACTTCTGCATTGCTTTATCAAAACGATCCAATGCATCAACTAGCACTTGTCTTGTACATGCAATATTAATACGCTCAAATCCATCTCCTATATCCCCGAAAATATATCCATCATCCAAATATAAGGAAGCTTCGTTTCGTAAGTATTCTCCAAGTGTTTTTCCATCCAATCCAAAACATTTACAATCGAACCATACAAGATATGTTCCTTCGAGATCAGCTACCCATACCTCAGGATATTTTTCTTTCATGAAGTTTTTAAAATACTGATAGTTTCCATATAAATGTTCATTTAACTGATCTACCCAATCAGCACATTCTGTATATCCTACTTCTAAAGCACGGATTCCAAAAATACTATATGTATATGCACCAGAATTATTTACTTCAAAATCAAATTTTTCTCTTAATTCTTTATTTGGAATAAATGCATTTGCTAAACATAATGCTGCAAGTGAGAATGTCTTACTTGGCGCATTTAAAATCACACAATTATCAGCATATTCTTCACCCAATGCTGCGTATACCGTATGTTTATGACCTGGCATAATTAAGTCAAAATGGATTTCATCACTCACAACAAGTACATTATATTTGCGACAGATATCACCAATTTTTCTTAATTCTTCTTCTGTCCAAACACGTCCTAATGGATTATGTGGATTACAAAGCATAAACATTTTTGCAGTTTTTGCTTTTTCTTCAAAATCTTCAAAATCAATTTCATAATGTCCATCTTTTAATTGAACAGTACTTTCAACTAATGTTCTTTTGTTTCTTGCAATAACAGTATAAAATGGATAGTAAATAGGTGTTAATAAGAGAATATTATCTCCTGGTTCTGTAAAAGCTCTACATGCACAAGCTAATCCTTGAACAACACCATTTAACTGAACAATCCAATCTTTCTGAATATCCCAATCGTGTCTTGTCTTCATCCAATGCTGTACAGCATTAGCATAACGCTCACCCCACCATGTGTATCCATACATACCAAATTCTGCTGTCTTTACAAGTTCATTAATAATTTCCGGTGGGCTTAACAATTCCATATCCGCTACAGATAGTGGGACAATACCTTCTTTTGCATTAGGTCCCATAGAATCCCATTTAGCAGCTTCCATATTGTTTCTAAGTTTGTATTCATCAAAATTATATTTCATATCGATCTTACTCCTTTAAATTAAATATTAATATTGTTTCAGAGTTATTATTTTTTTTCTATTGTCTTTTGAGTCTTCTGAGCCTTTTTAATAATACGATCACCACATAGTGCTACAAAAAGTCCAAGTACTGATACAATAACGCAGAAAGTAAAGATTTTATTATATGCTATTTCCATACCAAAATTATCAATCCAACTACCATATAATGTTCCGAGAAATGCATCAGGTAAAAATCCTATCATAGATGCAATACCAGTAATACTTCCAACTACATTCTTTGGAGCTCCAACTTCATCAATTGTTGCCCAATACACAGATCTATTACATGAATATGAAAATGCAGTTAGAACCATAATTACCATTATCAAAAATAGTACATTTGTCTTTCCTGGTACTAAGCGAAGCAAAATATTTGTAATAATCAACCCAATACATCCAAACATAATAACTGGTGTAGATCTTCCAAATTTCTTAGAAGCTTTACCAGCAACAGGACCGGCCAAAATAGGAGCTACTGTTGTTCGTACTACTGCATATGTAGATGCTGCCGCAACAGTCATTCCACAAAATTCCTGTAAATAAGGTGCATAATAAGAACCAGATCCTGTCATAATACTACATGTAAAAATGAATGCGGATAAGCACCATGTAATTGGCATTTTGAAACATTTCCCCATAGCAATCAAACTATCTTTGACGCTTGCATTTGTTGTTTCTGGGTCTTTTGCAAAATTAGGGAGCATAAAATAAAGTACAATACCTACAAGAATCATAATAATAGAATAAAGTACAATAACAAAAGTAATTCCTGCTACTTCATTAACTTTTTTTGATAAATATGCGAATAATGCTAATGTAATAGCACTAAGAGCTAAACCAATAACATTTCGTCCGCTTTCCAGGAATCCGAATGTTTCTCCTTGTTCACCAGAAGATGCTAATAAATTTACAACTTTGACGGATGAGGACCAGAATGTCAAAACTGTGGTAATACCAAATAACAAATGGATAATTAATAATCCATTGTAGGAAGGCCATGTTGCCATCCAAAGTCCTAGCGCTCCTGTTCCAACCATTGAGAATACAAGCAACTTTTTGGAATCAAATTTGTCTGCAATAATTCCACCCGGTAAATACATTAATAGATTCATAATTCCATAGACAGACATTAAGTTTCCATATTTGGTTGCATCATTTGATAATCCCATTGCATCTTGCAAAGCTGTAAAGAATGAATATCGCAAATATGGTAATGTGTAAATTGTACTCATAGCAAACATCATGAGGATTAACGCTAAATATTTCTTTACATTTTTCTCGTTTTTTTTCTTCACTTTTTTTCCTCTCTTTCTTCACTTTTAGATAATACTGTCACACTATTCATTCATAAAATTTATGAATGAAAACAACTATTTTCTTTTTTACATCACCTCTCCTATCAACAATCAATGAAATCACTTATCTTTTTTTAATGATTGTCTGAATTTATTAACATGCGTCTTACTGATACCATTAATAAGATCAAAACTCCAATTAATGGTAATCCGGTTAAGATCGACATAGTTTTTACTGCTTCTAATCCGTCTATCATCATTAAGCCAATTGATAATGTGCAAAATAGAATAGCCCAAAGAATACGATTCCATCTTGCTGGTTCGTCTGTACATGATAAATTTTTGGTTGTTGTTCCAGCTAATACATAAGCGCAAGAATCAACAGTAGTTGCTAAATATACAAAACACACGATACACAAATAAACCATCATTACATTTTTCAATGGAAGCGTCTCTAAAATTGCCATAAGTGCTGCACTTTGTCCTTGTGTTTCTAAAATGAATGCTAAATCAACAGTTCCTGTATATTGTAAATATAAAGAGTAACCGCCAAAAATCATAAAACTAACACAACAACCAAGTGAGCCCCATATCAATTGTCCCCACATAACATTTCGAATCGTTCTACCACGAGAAATGTTTCCTACGAACATTCCCATCATAGGCATAAATGCAAGCCACCATCCCCAATAAAATACAGTCCAATTTTTTGTAAATATACCATCTCCAAAAGGATCGGCATAAGTACTCATTTTCCAAAAATCCTGTAGGTAAAGTCCTATTGATGAAACTTCCATTTTGAATATATCAACGGTTGGTCCAACTAATAATAAAATGACCATAAAACCAAATGCTAATATAACATTAATATTACTTAATTTTTGAATTCCTTTATCAAGTCCTAAATAAACAGCTGATCCAAATAATACAACCCAAATCAAAAGAACAGTTATCTGTACAATTAATTCATATTGGTTAGGAATCTTAAATACATGCCTTATAATATCTGCTATAACAGGAGCACTTATTCCTAAAGAGGTTGAAATGCCACCAACAACACCAAATACAACTAATATATCAATGATATTTCCAATTAAACCATCTACTCGTTTTCCCAGAACACATTTACATGCTGTGCTTAATCGTAATTTGTTTTCTTTTTTTACGAATAACATATATGCAATAGCTATAATTGCAGGATTATAAAGTGCCCAAGCACTTGGTCCCCAATGAAATTGTCCATACATATGCGCATATTCAAAAGCTTTTTGACTAAATGGTTCTATTTGAAATGGTGGACTACTGACATAATAAATTGGTTCTAAAAATCCTAAAATAACAAGGCTACTTCCAACACCTGATGTAAATAGCATTGCAATCCATGACATATTGTTATATCTTGGTACTTCACCTGGATCACCAAGCTTTACATTTCCATATTTACTAAATGTTAAGCAAAACATAAAAACAAATGCTAACAGGCATACTACTAAATATAACCATCCAAACTTTTCAGTACACACATTAAATAGATACGAAATTATATTTTTAGTTTCTTTCGGAAAAAAACGTATTAATAATATAAAAATAATCAGTGTTAAAAATGTCGGAATAAATATTTTCTTTTCTATATTTTTAAACAATTGTACACCCCCTCTTTTTAATTGTTAAGGTGCTAAAGTATTAAGTTACTTACAATTATACATGGTTAATTATTATTTTCAAGTTTTTTGTTTAATTTTGTCATTATATACATTTTTACTTGCTCTTTTTTATATATTATTAATATATAATTTGTGATTTTAGACAAAAAAAGATTTCATATTCTTTTCTTCTAAAAAATATGAAATCCTATTTTCTTATTTTAATTGTTCTTTACTTCTAATCACATCGCCAGCATAAGCTTCATTTATAACTTGTTGTACTTTTATGTGATGTATTAATTCTTCTTCTGTAAATCGATCCAGCATTTTCATCATAATAAGCTGACAGTTCTTGGTAAAATGCTTTCTTTCTTCATAAATTTTTTCCCCTACATCGCTCAATGATAAATTATATTTTCGATTATTTTTTTCATTTCTTGTCTGTATTACAAAACCACGATCTTTTAATTTTCTAACAATTTGTGAGCATGCACTTGGTGTCTTTTTTGTTATTTCAGCTAACTCGGAACATGTAATATTATGATTTTGAGCGATTAAATCAATTATTTGCCCTTCTGCTTGATACATTACATATTCTCCATATAAGTGCGGTATAGAATCATATTCCGCGATGTAAGAAGATGCAATTTCTTGTTCATTCCAAATCCCCCAAAACAATTGTTCTTTATCTTCATTCATATAACTATCCCCCAATTTGTTTTTTACAATCAAAACAGCATTATATAATATAATCTATTCTTTTTTATCATAACATAAATTTTCTCTCATATGTTTCGTACAGTTATTTTATCATATGAATAGAAGTCCCGCAAACATGTTTATAATTTTTTATATTCTCCCCCGCACCCCAGATATAAATTAAAAATACGCCGGATTTCCAATAAAATCCTACATGGCATTTTCTTTTCGTTCTTTCTATAATTTAAAATAAAAAAGCGAGGAAAATTTTATGGAACCATCATTAGAAGAAATCTTTGGGAGTTATATGTCCTGGAAGCTGGACGACCAGACATGGATCATTAATTTTATGAACGGAACTGAAAACATGTATTTATTAGAAGGGGACGAAAAAGCGCTCCTGATCGATACAGGATATGGTGTCGGTAATCTGCGTGCTTATGTTGAAAAACTGACTGATAAACCTATTGTTGTCGCCAATACACACTATCACCCAGATCACGCCGCAGGTAATGGAGAATTTGAGCAAGTCTACATGAGTAAAGGAGCTGAACTCGACAAGGCATCTGTAGAAAATCCTGGCATGGTTCCATTTGATATTACTAAACTACCACATGCAGATTATAAAAAAGTCTATGTTGGTGATGGCGACACCATCGAACTTGGTAATCGTACAATCGAGATTCTGGATGTTAAACCGGCTCACTGTAACAGCAGCTTATTCTTCCTAGACAGAAGTCATCGTATGTTCTTCTGTGGAGATGATATGGAAGCTGCACAGGTCAATTTATTTGATAACTCTCACAACCCATACATTAATTATGATTTAAAAACCATACTTGATAACTTTTTGGAAAACACAGAACGAATCCTATCTCTTTCTAATGAATTCGATTATCTTCTTCCAAACCATAACGGCACTCCAATTGCCAAAAGTTATCTGAACGATTATATTGATTTGATTCACGCTATTTATAACAAAGAAGTAGAACCAGATGAGAAACTAAATCACCGCTATATCGAAATGGACCCTCAAGCCTCAAAACTTTGTCGTGTGCGTGGTAAAAACGGAAGTATTATTACTTATAGAGAACAGCTCAGATAACCAGAAAGGGACGGAGATTAATGGCTTTTTTGCTCGCAAAAAAGCCATTAATCTCCGTCCCTTTTCGGCTCCACCCGACTTTTTTTCAGATTCTATTCTTGTCAACCACCTCCCCCTCTGCTACAATATAAATATCGCATCCGGATATTTTTATCCATATCATAGCTCATTACTTACTATTATCTTGGAGGTGTTTTGATGGCTTACTATATGACCTATGGTGAATTTCAATCTCACATGAAAGCATATTATTATAGAACTGGAAATCGTTTACAATTTCCAGAAATGACCGAATATTTATATAACAAAGGTATGCTGTATGATTCTATTTCCGCTCCCGATTTAACTGGGGATTATGATAATATGACCGATGCCGATTTTGATAAAGTAGTAGATTCTTTGCCGGTAACACTTACTATGTACGATGGTTCTCCGCTGGCTCCAACTGTTGAAGAAGCGGATTTGATTCCAAATGCAAGGGATGTTTTTGTTATCCGGCATCCTCGATATACACGCCCGAATTTACATAGACATACTTATTTTGAAATTAACTTTGTTGCCAATGGACAAGGGAAATTTATATTCGAACAGGAAGAGCATCTTATGAAAGAAGGAGAACTTTGCATTACCGCTCCAAATTCCAAACATGATTTTCTTATTGAAGATGACTCAACCGTATTTACCATTTGTATTCGAAAGAGCACGTTTGATACGACATTCTTTTCGCTTATGACGCGAAAGGATTTACTATCCTACTTCTTCCGAACTATTTTACAGGGAGATAACCATGCGAATTACCTCATGTTCTTTACGAACAATAATTCTGTTATAAAAAAATATATTCGTAATATGATGATTGAAAGCAGCAAGAAAGACATGTACAGTAATGCCTGCTGTATCAGTTATGTGAATCTGATGTTTTCTGCACTGCTACGCAGTTACAGTCAGACAATTCAATTCTACAACTATGAGATGGGGGCTGACTTTTCTCTTGTACTGCAGTATATCCAGCATAACTACCAAACTTTGACACTGTCATCCCTGGCGGATTTGTTTCATTACAGCGAACCTCATCTGTGTACATTGATCAAGCAGAATACAGGACTCACCTTCACAGAATTAATTAAACGACTCCGTTTATCCGATGCCATCGATTATCTTGTGAACACTTCCATGAAAGTCGGAGAAATCGCAGAGCGAATCGGATACAACTCCGCAGACCATTTTTCCAGAGTTTTCCGCTCTGCTTATAAAATGTCACCACAGGAGTATCGAAAACAGCATAAAGATAAAGAACCCGCATTTGTGCCATTTGCGACAAAGTAGAAGAAATAGAATCCACCATACTTGACTATAATGGAATATACCCCAAAATAGGGATGTCACTTTATGTTTAATCATGAAAGCGATATCCCTATTTATATACTTTTGTAATTATTTTAAATTTTCCAGACTAGTCCAGATTACTAAATCAAATATTTTCGAATCATATATGCCGGTGCACAGCTCCACGCATG